>ERZ777003.802-NODE-802-length-56521-cov-17.461446_pt1 | contig 56521 bp, 60 predicted proteins | sample MGYA00374956_ERZ777003 | MGnify/ENA primary metagenome ERZ777003 (study PRJEB29302, sample SAMN06268252) | bioreactor metagenome | isolation source: Joint BioEnergy Institute, California, USA | place: USA:Joint BioEnergy Institute, California, USA | collected...
CGTGGCGAAGGGTAAGTTTGAGCGTACGAAGCCGCATGTGAACGTGGGCACGATTGGCCATGTGGACCATGGCAAGACGACGCTGACGGCGGCTTTGACGAAGGTGGGTGCGGAGCGTTTTGGCGGCGAGTTTCGGGCCTACGACGCGATTGACAAGGCGCCGGAGGAGCGTGCGCGCGGTATTACGATTGCGACCTCGCACGTGGAGTACGAGTCGCCGAAGCGTCACTATGCGCACGTGGACTGCCCGGGCCACGCCGACTACGTGAAGAACATGATCACTGGCGCGGCGCAGATGGACGGCGCGATTCTGGTGGTGTCGGCCGCTGACGGTCCGATGCCGCAGACCCGCGAGCACATTCTGCTGGCCCGTCAGGTGGGTGTGCCGTACATTGTCGTGTTCCTGAACAAGGCCGACATGGTGGACGATCCGGAGCTGCTGGAGCTGGTGGAGATGGAGGTGCGTGAGCTGCTCTCCACCTACGGCTTCCCGGGCGACGACACGCCGATCATCAAGGGTTCGGCGCTGAAGGCGCTGGAAGGCGATCAGAGCGAGATTGGCATTCCGGCGATCATTCAGCTGGTGGATGCGCTGGACAGCTACATCCCCGAGCCGCAGCGTGAGATCGACAAGCCGTTCCTGATGCCGGTGGAGGACGTGTTCTCCATCTCGGGTCGTGGTACGGTGGTGACCGGTCGCGTGGAGCGCGGCGTGGTGAAGGTTGGCGACGAAGTGGAGATCGTCGGTCTGCGTCCGAGCGCCAAGACCACGGTGACGGGCGTGGAGATGTTCCGCAAGCTGCTCGACCAGGGTCAGGCGGGCGACAACATCGGCGTGCTGCTGCGTGGCACCAAGCGCGACGAGGTGGAGCGCGGCCAGGTGCTGTGCAAGCCGGGTTCGATCAAGCCGCACACCAAGTTTGAGGCTGAGGTGTACGTGCTGTCGAAGGAAGAGGGTGGCCGTCACACGCCGTTCTTCAAGGGGTATCGTCCGCAGTTCTACTTCCGCACCACGGACGTGACCGGTTCGGTGGACCTGCCGGAGGGTGTGGAGATGGTGATGCCGGGCGACAACGTGAAGATGACGGTGTCGCTGATTGCGCCGATCGCGATGGAAGAAGGCCTGCGCTTTGCGATCCGCGAGGGCGGTCGCACCGTCGGCGCCGGCGTGGTGTCCAAGATCATCGAGTAAGACGCCATGGCAAGCCAACGTATTCGTATTCGTTTGAAAGCGTTCGACCACCGGCTGATCGATCAGTCGGCGCGCGAGATCGTCGAGACCGCGAAGCGTACCGGTGCTACGGTCAAGGGGCCGATCCCCCTCCCCACCAAGCACGAGCGCTTCACGATCCTGATCTCGCCGCACGTGAACAAGGATGCTCGTGACCAGTACGAGATCCGCACGCACAAGCGACTGATGGACATCGTCGATCCGACCGACAAGACGGTCGACGCCCTGATGAAGCTCGATCTGGCCGCCGGTGTAGACGTCCAGATCAAACTGTACTAACGCGGTAGCGCGAGGGGGTCGCCCGAGCCAGGCGAGGGCGACTCCTTTTTGTCTCTAAGAAGAGGTTTACGATGGCTATCGGAATCGTCGGTCGTAAGTGCGGGATGACCCGCATCTTCACGGAAGATGGCGCGTCTGTGCCGGTGACCGTGATTGAAGCCACGCCCAATCGGGTGACGCAGATCAAGAGCGTCGAGCGCGACGGCTACAACGCGGTCCAGGTCACCACGGGCACGCGGCGGCCTTCCCGTGTCAACAAACCGGCGGCCGGCCACTTCGCCAAGGCCGGGGTGGAGGCGGGCCGTGGGCTTTGGGAGTTCCGCTTGGCCGACGGTCAGGGTCACGATCTGCAGCCGGGCGCCGAACTCAAGGTCGACATGTTCGAGGTCGGCCAGAAAGTCGATGTGACCGGCATTACCAAAGGTAAAGGCTTCGCCGGCACGATCAAGCGCCACAACTTCAGTGCCCAGGACGCCACGCACGGTAACTCCGTGTCGCATCGCGTGCCGGGTTCTATCGGTCAGCGCCAGACCCCGGGCCGGGTGTTCAAGGGTAAGCGCATGTCCGGCCACATGGGCGATGTCCGCCGCACCACGCAGAATCTGCAGGTCGTGCGCGTCGACGTCGAGCGCAATCTGCTGCTGATCCGCGGCGCCGTCCCGGGTGCACCCGGCGGTGACGTGATCGTGCGGCCTTCGGTCAAGACCCGCTAAGGGGGATGGTCATGGAGCTTCAGGTCAGAGGCGGTGAAAAGCTGACCGTCGCGGACGCGGCCTTCGGGCGCGAATTCAACGAGGCGCTGGTGCACCAGGTCGTGGTGGCCTATCTGGCCGGCGGCCGTGCCGGCACCAAGGCGCAGAAGACCCGCTCGGAAGTCAGCGGCGGCGGCCAGAAGCCGTTCCGTCAGAAGGGCACCGGTCGTGCCCGTGCTGGTACGATCCGCAGCCCGCTGTGGCGGCACGGTGGCGTGGTGTTCGCGGCGAAGCCGCGCAACCACGAGCAGAAGGTCAACAAGAAGATGTATCAGGGCGCGATCCGCGCCATCCTGTCCGAGCTGGCTCGGCAGGAGCGCCTGATCGTCGTCCCGGCGTTCCAAGTCGACGCTCCGAAGACCAAGGCTATGGTGGCGAAGCTGGCCGAGCTTGGCGTGAGCGACGCCTTGGTGGTCGCTACCGAGGTGCCCGAGGAGCTGTACCTGGCCGCGCGCAACCTGCCGAAGGTCGATGTGCGTGACGTGGCCGGGCTCGATCCGGTAACCCTGCTGCGGCACGAATACGTCGTCGCGACGGTTGATGCCGTGCGCAAGATTGAGGAGTGGCTGGCATGAACCAGGAGCGCGTGTTCAAGGTGTTGCGGGGCCCGCACGTCTCGGAAAAGAGTGCCGTCCTCGGCGAAACCGCCAATCAGATCGTCTTCAAGGTCGCGGTGGACGCGACCAAGGACGAGATCAAGCAGGCGGTCGAGCAGTTGTTCGAGGTTAAGGTCACGGACGTTCGCGTCGTCAACGTGACCGGCAAACGTAAAGGTTTCGGTCGTGTGCGCGGTCGCCGCGCCGACTGGAAGAAGGCGTATATCTCGCTCGAGGAAGGCCAACAGGTTGACCTCTCGGGCAGCGCTGCTTAAGCGCTAGCACTAGAACGGGCTAATACCATGGCACTCGTTAAGGCAAAACCGACTTCTCCGGGCCGCCGTTTCGTCGTTCAGGTCAAGGACCCGAACCTGTGGAAGGGCGAGCCCTACGCTCCGCTGCTCGAGAAGTACACCAAGAGCGGTGGCCGCAACAACGCTGGTCGCATCACGACGCGGCACATCGGCGGTGGTCACAAGCGCCGGTACCGGATCATCGACTTCAAGCGCGACAAGGACGGCATCCCGGCCAAGGTCGAGCGGATCGAGTACGATCCGAACCGGACCGCGAATATCGCTTTGGTACTTTATGCGGACGGCGAGAGGCGCTATATTATCGCGCCCCGCGGGCTTGAGGTCGGAGCTGAGATCATCTCCGGCGTCGACGCGCCGATCAAGACGGGTAACGCGCTGCCGTTGCGCAACATCCCCGTCGGTTCGCAGGTTCATTGCGTCGAGATGAAGCCGGGCAAGGGTGCGCAGCTGGCCCGTTCGGCCGGTGCGTCGGCGCAGCTGGTAGCGCGCGAAGGCGCTTACGCGACGCTTCGTCTGCGCTCCGGCGAGGTGCGCAAGGTGCTGATCGACTGTCGCGCTACCATCGGCGAGGTCGGCAACCAGGAGCATTCGCTGCGCACCTACGGCAAGGCCGGCGCCATGCGTTGGCGCGGTGTGCGTCCGACGGTTCGCGGTACCGCCATGAACCCGGTCGATCACCCGCACGGTGGTGGTGAGGGTCGCAGTAAGGGCGGTCGTCACCCGGTCACGCCCTGGGGTGTGCCGACCAAGGGTCACAAGACCCGCAAGAACAAGCGGACGGGCGCGTTCATCGTTCGTCGTCGCAAGTAGTAACGGAAGCGAGGTTGGTAACCAGTGCCACGCTCGATTAAAAAAGGTCCGTTCGTCGACTCGCACCTTCTCAAGAAGGTCGAGCAGGCGGTGCAGCAGAACAGCAAGCGTCCGATCAAGACTTGGTCGCGCCGCTCCATGGTGCTTCCCGATATGGTCGGGCTGACCATCGCCGTCCACAACGGGCGTCAGCACGTGCCTGTTCTCATCAATGAGAACATGGTCGGCCACAAGCTCGGTGAGTTTGCCGCGACCCGCACCTTCCGCGGGCACGCGGCGGACAAGAAGTCCAAGTAGAGGTTCAGTGATGGAAGTCGCGGCTAGGCTCAGGAATTCGCGCATCTCCCCGCAGAAGGCGCGGTTGGTGGCGGATCTGGTTCGTGGGATGCCTGTCGGGCGGGCGCTCCAGGTGTTGGAGTTCAGTCCCAAGAAGGCGGCGCGGATCGTCAAGAAAGTCTTGGATTCCGCCATCGCCAACGCGGAGCACAACGAAGGCGCGGATATCGACGAGCTGAAGGTGTCGCGCATCTTCGTCGACGAGGGTCCTACCTTCAAGCGGATCATGCCGCGGGCGAAGGGGCGGGCGAACCGCATCGTCAAGCGCACCAGCCACATCACCGTGGTAGTCGCGGACAAGTAAGAGAGGCCGCTATGGGTCACAAAGTACATCCCACGGGTTTCCGTCTCGGCGTGACCGAGAACTGGCGGTCGATGTGGTATGCCGATAGCAAGCAGTTTGCCGACTATCTGAATACCGACATCAAGGTCCGCGAGTACATTCGGCAGAAGCTGGCGCACGCGTCGGTCAGCCGTATCGACATTCAGCGTCCGGCTCGCAACGCCCTGGTGACGATCCATACCGCTCGTCCGGGTATCGTCATCGGCAAGAAGGGTGAGGACATCGAGCGTCTGCGCGCCGATCTCGCCAAGGTGATGGGCGTGCCGGTGCACGTCAACATCGAGGAGATCCGTAAGCCGGAGCTCGACGCTCTGCTGGTCGCCGAGAGCGTGGCGCAGCAGCTCGAGAAGCGCATCATGTTCCGTCGCGCCATGAAGCGCGCGGTGAGCAACGCGATGCGCCTGGGCGCCCAGGGCATCAAGATCAACGTCGCCGGTCGTCTGAACGGCGCCGAGATCGCCCGCAGCGAGTGGTATCGCGAGGGTCGGGTGCCGCTGCATACCCTGCGCGCGGACATCGACTACGGCTTCGCCGAGGCGAAGACCACCTACGGCGTCATCGGCGTCAAGGTCTGGGTCTTCAAGGGCGAGAAGATCGACGGTGAGCAGGCTCCCGGCGCCAAAGGTGAGCGCCAGGCCGCGGCTCAGTAAGGATTAAGCCATGCTACAGCCCAAGCGCACCAAGTACCGTAAGCAGCAGAAGGGCCGCAACACCGGCGTTGCCACCAGTGGCACCAGCGTGGCGTTCGGTCAGTTCGGCTTGAAGGCCGTGTCCCGCGGACCGCTGACCGCCCGTCAGATCGAGGCCGCCCGCCGCGCCATCACGCGCTACGTCAAGCGTGGCGGCAAGATCTGGATTCGCGTGTTCCCCGACACTCCGGTGACTGCCAAGCCGCTGGAAGTTCGTCAGGGTAGCGGTAAGGGTAACGTCGACCACTGGATCGTTCGGGTGCAGCCCGGTAAGGTCCTGTACGAAATCGAAGGCGTCTCCGAGGAGGTCGCTCGCGAGGCGTTCCGGCTCGCGGCGGCGAAGCTCCCCGTGCAGACGGTCTTTGTGCAGCGGACGGTGATGTGATGAAGGCAGCAGAGCTTCGCAACAAGCAGCCGGCTGAGCTCAAGCAGGAGTTGCTTGCGCGGCTGAAAGAGCAGTTCAACCTGCGGATGCAGCAGGCTTCCGGCCAGCTCGCCCGTCCGGACCAGCTGAAGAAGGTTCGGCGCGACATCGCGCGCATCAAGACGGTGCTCAACGAAAAGGCAGGTAAGGCGTAATGAGCGAGCAGCAGCAGGTTACCCGTACCCTGACCGGGCGCGTGGTTAGCAACAAGATGGACAAGAGCATCACCGTGGCGGTGGAGCGGCTGGTGAAGCACCCGCTGTACGGCAAGTACGTGCGGCGCACCACCAAGCTGCACGCGCACGACGAAGCGAACGAGTGCCGGGAAGGCGATCTGGTGAAGATAGCTCAGTGTCGCCCGCTGTCCAAGACCAAGTCCTGGCGCCTGGTTGAAATCGTCGAGCGCGCCACGCAGGTCTGACCGCCATCGCCGGTGACGGCGGAACAACATTAGGTAAGCGAGTAGTCGCCATGATTCAGATGCAAACCCTCCTGGACGCAGCCGATAACAGTGGCGCGCGCGAGCTGAAGTGCATCAAGGTGCTGGGCGGGTCCCGGCGCCGTTACGCCGGTATCGGCGACATCATCAAGGTCAGCGTCAAGGACGCTATTCCGCGCGGCCGCGTCAAGAAGGGCGAGGTCTACACGGCGGTGGTGGTGCGTACGCGCAAGGGTGTCCGCCGCCCGGACGGCTCGGTCATCCGCTTCGACAGCAACGCGGCGGTGCTGCTGAACAACCAGGGCCAGCCGATCGGCACGCGTGTGTTCGGGCCGGTGACGCGCGAGCTGCGCAGTGAGCAGTTCATGCGCATCATTTCGCTGGCGCCCGAAGTGATTTAAGGCGGAGGAAGCCATGCGCAAGATCAAACAAGGCGATGAGGTGATCGTCATCGCCGGCAAGGACAAGGGCCGCCGCGGGCAGGTGATTCGCGTGCTCGCCGATGAGAACAGGGTGGTGGTGCAGAACGTCAACATCGTGAAGCGCCACACCCGGGGCAACCCCGCTCAGGGCAAGCCGGGCGGTATCATCGAGAAGGAAGCTCCGCTGCACATCTCGAACGTGGCGCTGTTCAACCCGGCTACTGGCAAGGGCGACCGCGTCGGCATCCGTGTCTTGGAGGACGGCCGGAAGGTGCGGTACTTCAAGTCCACCAACGAACAAATTGACGCGTAAGGTTTCCGCCATGGCGAGGCTACAAGAGTACTACACGTCCACGGTCGTACCGGCACTGCAGGAGCAGTTTGGTTACAAGAACCCGATGGAAGTGCCCCGGCTGGTGAAGATCACGCTCAACATGGGCGTCGGCGAAGCCGTGCGGGACAAGAAGATTCTCGACAACGCCATGGAAGACATGGCTAAGATTGCCGGCCAGAAGCCGATCGTGACGTATGCGCGCAAGGCGATCGCGGGCTTCAAGATCCGCGAGGGCTGGCCGATCGGTTGCAAGGTCACGCTGCGTCGGGAGCGCATGTACGAGTTCCTCGACCGCCTGGTGAATGTCGCGATGCCCCGCATCCGCGACTTCCGCGGCGTGAATCCGCGCGGCTTCGATGGGCGCGGCAACTACAACATGGGCGTGCGGGAGCAGGTCATTTTCCCGGAAATCGAGTACGACAAGGTCGACGCGGTTCGGGGCATGAACATCACCTTCACGACCACGGCTAAGACGGATCGGGAAGCGATGGCGCTGCTCGAGGCCTTCAACTTCCCGTTCCGCAAGTAAGGGGCTCCCATGGCTAAGACGTCCATGATCCAGCGCGAGATCAAGCGCGCCAAGACGGTTCAGAAGTACGCCGCCAAGCGTGCCGAGCTCAAGGCGATCATCGCCAATCCGGCGAGCTCCGACGAGGAGCGGTGGGAGGCGCAGCAGAAGCTGCAGAAGCTGCCGCGCGATGCGAGCCCGGTTCGGCAGCGCAACCGCTGCAAGGTGACGGGGCGTCCGCGGGGCGTGTATCGCAAGTTCGGCCTGGCGCGCAACAAGCTGCGCGAAGCCGCGATGCGCGGTGAGATCCCGGGGCTGGTCAAGTCCAGCTGGTAAATCGGCACGTATTCATAGAGATCAGGTAGCACGACCATGAGCATGAGCGACCCGATTGCGGACATGCTGACTCGCATCCGTAATGCGCAGACGGCCCGCAAGGCGCAGGTAAGCATGCCCTCGTCCAAGCTGAAGGCCGCGATCGCTCGCGTGCTGAAGGAAGAGGGTTACATCGCCGATTACGTCGTCGAGGGCGAGGCGGCCAAGCCGGTCCTGACGATCACCCTGAAGTACTATGCGGGCGCGCCCGTGATCGAGATGATCGAGCGCGTGAGCAAGCCGGGTCTGCGCATCTTCCGTGGCAAGGACGAGTTGCCCAAGGTGCAGGGCGGTTTGGGTATTGCCATTGTGTCGACCTCGAAGGGCGTAATGACCGACCGCGCGGCCCGGGCGGCCGGTGAAGGCGGCGAAGTTCTTTGCGTCGTCTTCTAAGTGAAGGATTGACGTCATGTCTCGAGTTGCTAAGAAGCCGGTTCCCGTGCCGAAAGGCGTCGAGGTGACGCTGGACGGGAACCTCATCAAGGTGAAGGGCCCGAAAGGCGCTCTGGAGTGGAAGGCCCATCCGCTGGTCGCGGTTGTCTTCGAGAACAATGAGCTGAAGGTCAGCCCCCAGCAGGGAGGCCGCGAGGCCGACGCGCTGGCTGGAACCACGCGCGCGCTGGTGGCCAACATGGTCAAAGGCGTGAGCGAGGGCTATGAGCGCAAGCTGGAGCTGCAGGGCGTGGGTTATCGTGCTCAGGCCCAAGGTTCGACGCTGAACCTGACGCTCGGTTTCTCTCATCCGGTGAATTTCCCGGTTCCGGCCGGTATCACCGTGGAAACCCCGAGCCAGACCGAAATCGTCATCAAGGGCGTCGACAAGCAGCTGGTCGGGCAAGTCGCCGCCAAGATTCGTGGCTTCCGGCCGCCCGAGCCGTACAAGGGCAAGGGCATTCGCTACGCAGGTGAACGCGTGGTGATGAAAGAAGCCAAGAAGAAGTAACGGGAAGGGTTTAAGGCGATGGATAAGAAGCTTGCACGCCTCCGCCGCGCTCGGCGGGCCCGCGCTAAGATTAGCGAGATCGGCGCGATCCGGCTGTGCGTTCATCGCACGCCGCGTCACATCTACGCGCAGATCATCGCGCCGGACGGCAGCCGTACGCTGGCGGCCGCGTCCACTGTCGAGAAGAGTGTGCGTGAGCAATTGAAGAGCACGGGCAACCGTGAGGCCGCTGCCTTGATCGGCCGGCTGATTGCTGAGCGTGCCAAGGCTGCCGGAGTTGAACGGGTTGCGTTCGACCGCTCTGGCTTCCGCTACCACGGTCGTGTGCAGGCGCTTGCTGACGCCGCGCGCGAGGCCGGGCTGCAGTTCTAACCAAGGGCGATAGACGATGGCAACGAGTGAAATGGGTGGTGACGGCCTTCGCGAGAAGCTGATCGCCGTAAACCGTGTCGCTAAGGTGGTCAAGGGTGGCCGCCAGTTCGGCTTCACGGCCCTGACGGTGGTCGGCGACGGCGCCGGCAGCGTCGGCTTCGGCTACGGCAAGGCGCGCGAGGTGCCGGTCGCGATTCAGAAGGCTATGGAGCGCGCCCGCCGCAACATGCGGCAGATGAGCATGAAGGGCACGACGCTGCAGTTCCCGGTGACCGCGACGCATGGGGCCTCCAAGGTGTACATGCAGCCGGCTTCCGAGGGCACCGGTATCATCGCCGGCGGCGCTATGCGCGCCGTGTTCGAGGTGATGGGCGTGCAAGACGTGCTGGCGAAGGCCATGGGCTCGCGCAACCCGGTCAACGTGGTGCGTGCGACCCTGAACGGCCTGGCCAAGCAGGCCTCCCCGGAGCAGGTCGCTGCCAAGCGCGGCAAGACCGTCGAAGAGATCTTGGGCTAAAGCATGGCTACCAACAAGCAGCTTAAGGTTACGCTGCGCAAGAGCGTTGCCGGCCGTACCGCGAGCCAGCGTGCTTGCGTCGCCGGGCTCGGTTTGCGCCGGTTGAATCACACTGTGACGGTGGCGGACACGCCCGAGAACCGGGGCATGATCCGCAAGGTTTCGTACCTGCTGGCCGTCGAAGAGGTCTAAAGATGCGTCTGAACACGCTCAAGCCCGCCGAGGGCAGCAAGAAGGAGCGGCGTCGGCTGGGTCGAGGCGGCGCCTCCGGTCTCGGCAAGACGTCCGGTAAGGGCCACAAGGGTCAGAAGGCCCGTGCCGGCGGCTTCCACAAGGTCGGCTTCGAGGGCGGCCAGATGCCGCTGCAGCGGCGGCTGCCGAAGATCGGTTTCCGCTCGCTCACCGCGCGCGACACCGCTGAGGTGCGGCTGTCCGAGCTGCGTTACGTGCAGGGCGACGTGGTCGATCTGATCGCGCTGAAGCAGGCGAAGGTCGTTCCGCAGTCCGCTCGCGCGGCGAAGATCGTTCTGTCCGGCGAAGTGAACGCCGCTTACACCGTTCGCGGCGTTGCTGTAACCAAGGGCGCGCGTGCCGCTATCGAAGCGGCCGGCGGCAAGGTCGAGGACTAAGTGGCTAGGACCGGCGCATCGGGTCTCGGCTCGCTGCCGGGGCTGGCCAAGCTGACTGAGGTGCGGCAGCGACTGCTGTTCGTGTTGCTGGCGATCGTGGTGTTCCGCATTGGCAGCCACATCACGATCCCCGGCATCGATCAGGCGGCGCTGGCGGAGATGTTCCGGCAGCAGCAGGGCACCATCCTGGACATGTTCAACATGTTCTCGGGTGGCGCCCTCGAGCGGCTCAGTATCTTCGCGCTGGGCATCATGCCCTACATCTCTGCGTCGATCATCGTCCAGCTGTTGAGCGCGACGATTCCGTCGCTCGAGCAGCTCAAGAAGGAAGGTGAGCAGGGGCGGCGCAAGCTCACTCAGTACACCCGCTACGGCACGGTGGTGCTGGCCCTGTTCCAGGGCGTCGGTATCTGCTTCGCGCTGCAGAACCAGGGCGTGGCGAGCAACCCGGGCTTCGGGTTCATGTTCATCGGCACGGTTACCCTGGTCACCGGCACGATGTTCTTGATGTGGCTGGGCGAGCAGGTGACCGAGCGGGGTATCGGCAACGGTATCTCGATCATCATCTTCGCCGGTATCGTCGCCGGGCTGCCCGGTGCTATCGGTAGCACGCTCGAGTTGGCGCGTACCGGTGAGCTCAATGCGCTGCTGATCGTGTTCATCTTCCTGATCGTGGCGGTGGTTACCGGTCTGGTGATCTTCGTCGAACGCGCGCAGCGGCGCATTACGGTCAACTACGCCAAGCGTCAGCAAGGGCGTCGGATCTATGCTGCTCAGAGCAGCCACCTGCCGCTGAAGCTGAATATGGCGGGCGTGATCCCGGCGATCTTCGCGTCGAGTCTGGTGCTGTTCCCGGCGACCATCGCGCAGTGGTTCGGCAATAGCGACTCGACCGGCTGGCTCGCCAGCATCGCGCAGACCTTGCACCCGGGGCAGCCGCTGTACGTGGCGCTCTACGGCGGTGGCATCATTTTCTTCTGCTTCTTCTATACGGCGTTGGTGTTCAACTCCAAGGAGACGGCGGAGAACTTGAAGCGGTCGGGCGCTTTCATTCCGGGGATTCGCCCGGGTGAGCAGACCGCGAAGTACATCGATGGCGTGATGACGCGTTTGACCTTCTGGGGCGCGATTTACATCACCCTGGTGTGCCTGCTGCCGGAATTCCTGATTCTGTGGCTGAACGTGCCTTTCTACTTCGGTGGGACGTCGCTGTTGATCATCGTGGTGGTGATCATGGACTTCATCGCGCAGATTCAGGCGCACCTGATCTCGCACCAGTACGAGCCGCTGTTGAAGAAGGCGAATTTGAAGGGCCAGGGCGGAGCGGGTCTGCTGCGCTGACTGGGAAGCAAACGGCCGCGCGCACAAAGTGCGCGCGCGGTCCGGGTTTTTGTTATCCTACGCGCCTTTCTCGCGGGTAGGGCCGAAGATCGTTTGGAGACGACCCATGAAGGTACGTGCGTCTGTCAAGAAAGTTTGCCGGAACTGCAAGATCATCCGGCGTAACCGGGCCGTTCGTGTCATCTGCACGGACCCCCGCCACAAGCAGCGCCAGGGTTAAGCCTAACCGCTTGATTCTGAGGCAACTGCTCCGATAGTATTGCCGCTTTTCCGCGACCGGTTTGGGAGACTGGGTTTATGGCCCGTATTGCTGGCGTCAACATCCCCGACAATAAGCACACGGTGATTGCGCTGACGGCGATCTACGGTATCGGCCGCACGCGCGCCGCGCAGATCTGCGCCGCCGCTGGGGTTGCGCCGGAGCGCAAGGTGAAGGATCTCGCCGAGCAGGAGCTCGAAGCTCTGCGCGCCGAGGTCGGTAAGTTCGTGGTGGAGGGCGACCTCCGCCGTAGCGTGGCGATGGATATCAAGCGCCTGATGGACCTCGGTTGCTACCGTGGTATCCGGCATCGTCGCGGTCTGCCCGTGCGTGGGCAGCGTACTCGGACCAATGCCCGCACCCGCAAGGGTCCGCGGCGCGGCGTCGGCGCCAAGTAAGCGCTGGCGGTGAACTGAAACATTAGGAACTAGGCGATGGCTAAAGCGAGCAGCAGCACGACCGCAAGCCGCGTGCGTAAGCGCGTTAAGCGTACGGTGGTTGATGGCGTGGCCCACATCCACGCTTCTTTTAACAACACCATCATCAGCATCACGGATCGGCAGGGCAACACCTTGGCTTGGGCCAGCGCGGGCGGTAGCGGATTCCGCGGCTCCCGCAAGAGCACGCCGTTCGCGGCGCAGGTGGCGGCCGAGCGTGCCGGGCGCGCTGCGCTTGATTACGGCTTGAAGAACCTCGAGGTGCGCGTCAAGGGCCCCGGTCCCGGCCGTGAGTCCGCTGTGCGTGCGCTGAATGCGGTCGGTTACCGCATCACCAACATCAGTGATGTCACGCCGATCCCGCACAACGGCTGCCGTCCGCCCAAGAAGCGTCGCGTGTAAACCGGGGAGAGAAACATGGCTCGTTACATCGGCCCGAAGTGCAAGTTGGCCCGTCGCGAGGGCACGGATCTCTTCCTGAAGAGCGGTGTTCGTGCGCTCGACAGCAAGTGCAAGCTGGATACCCCGCCGGGGCAGCACGGTGCGCGGCGCGGGCGTCTGTCCGACTACGGTACCCAGCTGCGCGAGAAGCAGAAGGTGCGCCGTATCTATGGCGTGCTCGAGCGGCAGTTCCGCAATTACTACGCCGAGGCGACCCGTCAGAAGGGCGCGACCGGTGAAGTGCTGCTGCAGCTGCTGGAGAGCCGGCTCGACAACGTCGTGTTCCGCATGGGCTTCGGCTCCACCCGCGCCGAGGCTCGGCAGCTGGTAAGCCACGGCGCCGTGCTGGTCAACGGCCGCCGCGTCAACATTCCGTCCTACCAGGTGCAGCCGGGCGATGTGATTTCCATCGCCGAGAAGGCCAAGAACCAGGTCCGCATCCAGGCCGCGGTGGAGCTCGCGCAGCAGCGTGGTTTCGCGCCGTGGATCGAGGTCGACACCAAGAAGCTCGAGGGCACGTTCAAGGCCCGGCCGGAGCGTTCTGAGATGTCGGCGGAGATCAACGAGCACCTCATCGTCGAGCTTTACTCGAAGTAACGCTCGGGCCTGGCCGTAGGATCGGAGAGAGGAGTACCCATGCAGGGGTTCAAGGATTACCTAAAGCCGCGCATCGTCGATATCCAGGCGTTCAACGATCGGCATGCCAAGGTCAACTTGGAGCCGCTGGAGCGTGGGTTCGGCCACACCCTGGGTAACGCGTTGCGGCGCGTGCTGCTGTCCTCTATGCCGGGCTACGCCGTCGTCGAGGTCGAGATCGAGGGCGTGCTGCACGAGTACACCGCGATCGAGGGTGTTCAGGAGGATGTGGTCGACATCTTGCTCAACCTGAAGAACCTCGCGGTGCGGCTGCACGCGAAGGACGAAGCCACCCTGACCCTGTCGAAGAAGGGGCCGGGTGTGGTTACCGCCGCTGATATCCAGGTTGGGCACGATGCCGAGATCAAGAATCCGGATCTGGTGATCGCGCATCTGACCAAGGCCGGCGAGCTGAACATGAAGCTGCGCGTGGTCAAGGGCCGGGGCTATCAGCCCGCCACCGCCCGGACCACCGAGGAGGATCGGCCGATCGGGCGTCTTCAGCTCGACGCCACCTTCAGCCCGGTGCGGCGCGTGGCCTACAACGTCGAGAGTGCCCGTGTGGAGCAGCGGACCGACCTCGACCGTCTGGTGCTGGATATCGAGACCAACGGCGTGCTGACGCCCGAAGAGGCGGTTCGCTTCGCCGCCGGCCTGCTGCGCGACCAGCTGAGCGTGTTCGTCGATCTGCAGGGCGGTGAGCTGGAGCAGGAGCCCGAGCGGCGGGAGCCGGAGGTCGATCCGATCCTGCTGCGGCCGATCGATGACCTGGAGCTCACCGTCCGTTCGGCGAATTGCCTCAAGGCGGAGAGCATCCATTACGTCGGCGACCTGGTGCAGCGCACGGAGGTGGAGCTGCTGAAGACGCCGAACTTGGGCAAGAAGTCTCTCACCGAGATCAAAGAAGTGCTCGCGTCCCACGGGCTGTCCCTGGGTATGCGGCTGGAGAACTGGCCGCCGAGCGGCTTGGGCGATAAAGATCAGGCGGCCGGCTGATAGGGCACTGGCCGGAACGAGCTGAGAAGGACTTAAACAATGCGTCACCGCAATACTGGGCGGCAGCTGAGCCGCAACAGCAGTCATCGCAAGGCCATGTTGCGCAACATGGCGGCGTCCCTGCTCAATCACGAAGCTATCAAGACCACGCTGCCCAAGGCCAAGGAGCTGCGTCGTGTCGCCGAGCCGCTGATTACGCTGGCGAAGGAAGACACCGTGGCGCGTCGTCGGCTGGCGTTCGCGCGCCTGCGCGACAAGGTCGTGGTCAAGAAGCTGTTCGAGGAGCTGGGGCCGCGCTACAAGAATCGCCCGGGTGGCTACCTGCGCATTCTGAAGTGTGGTCTGCGTCCGGGCGACGCCGCGCCGATGGCGTTCGTCGAGCTGGTCGATCGTCCCGAGGTGAGCGAGCCGGCCCCCGCCAGCGAAGCCGCCGAGCAGGCCTAAGCTCAACACCGAAGAGAAAAGCCGGGGTCATCCCGGCTTTTTTTTCGTCCGCGGCAAGCTCTCCGCTCGGCGGTTGCACCGGGGGCGAGGCGAGCCTAGGTTAGGCGCACGGGCGGCCGCGCGCCGAGGCGTCGCAGGCGCCGCGCCATGGAGCTGGTCTGGAGGATGCGAGCATGAAGATCACCGTGGATATCGACGCCACTCCTCAGGAGCTGCGCACCTTTTTCGGCTTGCCGGATCTGCAGCCATTCCACGAGGAGCTGGTGCGCTTGCTGACCGAGCGCATGAGCGCCGGCACGGAGGGTTACGACCCGCTGGCACTGATGAGCGCGCTGTTGCCGCAAGGCGCGCAGTCGCTGGAGGCGATCCAGAAGGTGTTCTGGGAGACGATGCGGCAGGGCTTCGACCTGGCGAAGGCCGGTGCCGCCGGCCGCGCGCCGGGGAAGTAAGGCGCGGCGCACAGTTCTGTTACAATGCCGCGCGACTTTCGCACCCGACGCCGTTCTTGGCCATGTAGGCCGGCAGGCTGGCGCCGGGATTCATGTCTGTGAGTGGGCATTACCGATAGGAGTTCGTCCATGAAAGCGCCCGTACGCGTTGCGGTGACCGGTGCCGCCGGCCAGATCGGCTACAGCCTTTTGTTCCGGATCGCCTCTGGCGACATGCTCGGCAAGGATCAGCCCGTGATCCTGCAGCTCCTGGAGATCACCCCGGCGCTGGAAGCGCTCAAGGGCGTGGTGATGGAGCTCGAGGACTGCGCCTTCCCGCTGCTCGCCGGCATCAAGATCAGCGATAAGGCCGAGGAAGCCTTCGCCGATGCGGATTACGCGCTGCTGGTCGGTGCCCGTCCGCGCGGTCCCGGCATGGAGCGCAAGGATCTGCTCGAGGCCAACGCGGCGATCTTCTCGGTGCAGGGCAAGGCTCTGAACGCGGCCGCCAGCCGCAATGTCAAGGTGCTGGTGGTCGGCAACCCCGCCAACACCAACGCGCTGATCGCGCAGCGCAACGCGCCCGATCTCGATCCGCGTTGCTTCACCGCGATGACCCGCCTTGACCACAATCGTGCGCTGGCTCAGCTGGCCAACAAGACCGGCAGCCACACCACCGACATCAAGCGCATGACCATCTGGGGCAACCACAGCGCCACCCAGTACCCGGACCTGTTCCACGCCACGGTCAAGGGCAAGCCGGCGAAGGATCTGGTGGATCAGGCCTGGCTGGAGAACGACTTCATCCCGACCGTGCAGCAGCGCGGCGCCGCCATCATCAAGGCGCGTGGTCTGTCGTCGGCCGCTTCCGCCGCTTCCGCCGCGATCGACCACATGCGTTCCTGGGCGCTCGGCACCGAAGAGGGCGACTGGGTCAGCATGGGCATCTACTCCGACGGTAGCTACGGCGTTGAGAAGGGCCTGATCTACTCCTTCCCCTGCGTTTGCAAGGATGGCAAGTACGAGATCGTCCAGGGTCTGGAGATCAACGACTTCAGCCGTCAGCGCATGCAGATCACCGAGAAGGAGCTGATGGAAGAGCGCGACGCGGTCAAGCACCTGCTGCCGTAAGCGACAGCCTCGTCCGCATAAAGAAAAGGGCGCTTTCGAGCGCCCTTTTTTTGTGTCTGGATGAATGAGGGGGTTACCCTCGCGCCAGCAATGGTTTGAGAAAGCGCCCGGTATACGATTCCTCCACCGCCGCGATCTGCTCCGGTGTGCCGGTGGCGATGACGCGTCCGCCGCCGTCGCCGCCCTCGGGGCCGAGGTCGATGATCCAATCGGCGGTCTTGATCACATCCAGGTTGTGTTCGATCACCACCACGGTATTGCCTTCGTCGCGCAGTCGGTGCAGTACGGCCAGCAGCTGCTCGACGTCGTAGAAATGCAGCCCGGTGGTCGGCTCGTCGAGGATGTAGAGGGTGCGGCCGGTACCGCGCCGCGATAGCTCGCGCGCCAGCTTGACGCGCTGCGCCTCGCCGCCGGACAGGGTGGTGGCGTTCTGGCCCAGCTTCACGTAGGACAAGCCGACATCCATGAGCGTCTGCAGCTTGTGCTTGATGACCGGCACGGCGCTGAAGAACTCCAGCGCATCCTCTACGGTCAGCTCCAGCACCTCGTAGATGTTCTTGCCCTTGTAGCGCACTTCCAGCGTCTCGCGGTTGTAGCGCATGCCCTTGCAGACGTCGCAGGCGACATAGACGTCCGGTAGGAAGTGCATCTCCACTCGGATGACGCCGTCACCCTGGCAGGCTTCGCAGCGCCCGCCCTTGACGTTGAAGCTGAAGCGCCCGGGATTGTAGCCGCGGGCCCGCGCTTCCTGGGTTCCGGCGAACAGCTCGCGGATGTGGGTGAACAGCCCGGTGTAGGTGGCCGGATTGGAGCGCGGCGTCCGGCCGATCGGGCTCTGGTCGATGTCCACCACCTTGTCGAACAGGTCGAGCTTGTCGATGCCGTCGCACGGCGCGGGGACGACGCTGGCACCGTTGAGCTCGCGGGCGGCGTAGCGGTAGAGGGTATCGTTGATCAGGGTCGATTTGCCGGAGCCGGACACGCCCGTGACGCAAATCATGAGGCCGGCCGGAATGGCCACGTCGAGGCCGGCGAGGTTGTTGCCGCGGGCGTTGCGGATCCAAGCGGTCCGCTCCGGATCGGGCGCCCGCCGCTGGTGCGGCACCGGGATGCGGCGCTTACCGCTCAGGTATTGCCCGGTGAGCGACTCGGGGCAGCGCTCGATGTCGGCCACTGGCCCGCAGGCCACCACCTGGCCGCCATGCACGCCGGCGCCGGGCCCCATGTCCACCACATAGTCGGCGGCGCGGATAGTGTCCTCGTCGTGCTCCACCACCAGCACCGTGTTGCCGAGATCGCGCAGGTGCGCCAGGGTTTGCAGCAAACGCTCGTTGTCGCGCTGATGCAGGCCGATCGACGGTTCGTCCAGCACGTACATCACGCCCACCAGGCCGGCGCCGATCTGGCTGGCCAGACGGATGCGCTGCGCCTCGCCGCCGGACAGCGTCTCGGCGCTGCGGCTCAGGGTCAGATAGCCGAGCCCGACGTTGACCAGGAAGCGCAGGCGGGCGCTGATCTCCTTGACGATCTTGGCCGCGATCTCGCCCTTGTTGCCCGGCAGTTCCAGGGTTTCGAAGAAAGCCAGACTCTGGGTTACCGGCAGGTTGACCAGGTCCGGCAAATTGCGCTCGGCCACGAACACATGCCGGGCGCTGCGGTTGAGGCGGGTGCCGTGGCAGTCCGGGCAGGGCTGTTCGCTGAGGTAGCGCGCCAGCTCGTCCCGAACCAGCTCCGACTCGGTTTCGCGGTAGCGGCGCTCCATATTGGGCAGCAGGCCCTCGAACGGATGGCGGCGGCGCTGAATTTCACCCCGATTGTCCAGGTAGCGGAACTCGATCTCCTCGCCGTTACTGCCGTACAGCAGCACCTGCCGCACCGTCTCCGGCAGCTGCTCCCAAGGCGTGTCCAGATCGAAGCCGTAATGCTCCGCCAGGCTGCTGATGAGCTGAAAGTAGTGCTGATTGCGCCGGTCCCAGCCGCGCACCGCGCCGGCCGCCAGGCTCAGCTGCGGTTGCGAGACCACCCGCGCGGGGTCGAAGAATTGCTTCACGCCCAGGCCGTCGCAGCCACCGCAGGCGCCGCTGGGGTTGTTGAAGGAAAACAGCCTCGGCTCCAGCTCCGGGAGGCTGTAGCCGCATATCGGGCAGGCGAAGCGCGAGGAGAACACCAGCTCGTCGCGCTGCGGCTCGTCCATGAACGCCACCCGCAGCAACCCGTTGGACAGGCGCAGCGCGGTTTCGATCGAATCGGCCAAGCGCGTGTGCAGATCGGCGCGGACCTTGATCCGGTCCACCACCGCTTCGATGCTGTGCGTCCGCTTGGGGTCGAGCGCCGGCGCCGTATCCAGCTCCACCACGTGGCCGTCGATGCGGGCGCGGATGAAGCCTTGCGCCTTTAGCGCCTCGATGGCGTGCACGTGCTCGCCCTTGCGCTGCTCGACCACCGGTGCGAGCAGCATGAGTCTGCTGCCCTCGGGCAGGGCCAGGATCTGATCCACCATCTGACTGACGGTCTGAGCGTTCAGGTCGATGCCGTGGTCGGGACAGCGCGGCGTGCCGGCCCGCGCGAACAGCAGACGCAAGTAGTCGTAGATCTCGGTGACGGTGCCGACCGTGGAGCGCGGGTTGTGCGAGGTCGATTTCTGCTCGATGGAAATCGCCGGCGACAGGCCCTCGATGTGGTCGACGTCCGGCTTGTCCATCATCGACAGGAACTGCCGCGCGTAGGCCGACAGCGATTCGACGTAACGGCGCTGGCCCTCGGCATAGATGGTGTCGAACGCCAGCGACGACTTGCCCGACCCGGACAGACCGGTGATCACTACCAGCCGGTTGCGCGGCAGCTCCAGATCGATGTTCTTCAGGTTGTGCGTACGCGCGCCCTGAATGCGAATGAATTCCATGCCGTGTCCCGTGTGCTCAGCGAACCTGCTACTATACGCCCTCCCATGCGCACGGTAGCCCAAGGGCCGAGGTCTCGCCTCGCGTGCCGCGCAATCGCCGGCAATCGTCCGCGCTCCCGCGTACCGAAACCCACGCAGCGGACCCGCGACGGGGGCGGATCGTAGTTTTGCAGAACGGGACGGACGAGATTTGGCGAAGCGGATGAACGACACGGGGGCGACCCGCCGCGCCGACGCTATGACATCGGTCGAGCGTCGCGCCGCCGCCGGTTTGGCGGCCATCATGGCCTCGCGCATGCTGGGCCTGTTCCTGATCCTGCCCATTTTCGCCCTGTACGCGCCGGAATTGTCCGGTGCCACCCCAACCCTGATCGGATTGGCGATCGGCGCGTACGGCCTGTCGCAGGCGCTGTTGCAGATCCCGATGGGTGCGGCTTCCGACCGCTGGGGGCGGCAGCCGGTGATCGTGGCGGGGCTGTTGCTGTTCGTGGCCGGCAGCGCAGTGGCGGCGCTCAGCGAGCATATTTACGGCGTGATCGCCGGCCGGCTGCTGCAAGGCGCCGGCGCCATCTCCGCGGCGGTCATGGCCCTGGCCGCCGATCTCACCCGCGAAAGCCAGCGCACCAAGATCATGGCCAGCCTGGGCGTCAGCATCGGCGGCTCGTTCATGCTGGCCATGGTGCTCGGACCTCTGCTGGCCGGCTGGATCGGCTTGAGCGGCGTGTTCTGGAGCATGGCGTTGCTGGCCGTCGCCGCCATCGCGCTGTTGTTGGTGCTGGTGCCGAAGCCGACGCGGGCCGCGGCGCCGACGGCCGGGCCGCTGATGCCGCAGATCGCGCAGGTGCTGCGCGACCCGCGCATGCTGCGGCTCAATTTCGGCATTTTCGCCCTGCACGCCATCCTCACCGCCGGCTTCGTGGCTCTGCCGGTCCTGCTGCAGGACGAGCTCGGTCTGGGCCGCGAGGCGCATTGGCAGTTTTACGTGCCGATCCTGCTGCTGTCGGTGCTTGGCATGGTGCCGGTGATCATGCTCGGCGAGCGTCGCAAGCGAATGCCGCAAGTCCTGGCGGGTGCGGTGCTGACGCTGGTGCTGGTCGAGCTGGCGCTGGCGGTCGCCGGCGGTTGGCCGCCGCTGATGCTGGCGGCGCTGTGGCTCTATTTCACGGCCTTCAACGTGCTCGAGGCCAGCCTGCCGTCGCTGGTGTCCAAGGTGGCGCCGGCCCGGGTCAAGGGCGCAGCGCTCGGCGTTTACGCCACCACCCAGTTCCTAGGCGCTTTTCTCGGCGGCGCCGTGGGCGGTGCGCTGTTCGGCCGGTTCGGCGTGCAAGGCGTGTTCCTCGGCTGCGCGCTGCTGGCCGGGTTGTGGCTGGCGTCGGCGTTGGGGTTGAAAGTGCCTCCGCCCGCCGAGTAACGCTGGGAGATTCCTTGGGGCCGGCCGGCTTGCGGCGGCAAGCGCAGGCCGCTTACTCTGAATTCCTCACGCCCATTGGGCGGACTGCATTCCCGCCATCAAGGAAGAATTGGTGTCATGGACAGACCCAAGGCTGCGCTTACTGTCGTGCCCGATCCCGCTCGCCCCGAGCCGGTCGCCGCCGAAGTCGATCTGGTTGACCTGGCGGTCGTTCTGGTGCGCCGTTGGCGGCTGGGGCTCGGCGTGTTCCTGCTGGTGGTGGCGCTCGGCGGCGTCGTCGCCGGGTTGAGCGGTCCGCGCTATACCTACAGCGCGGTGGTCGATGTCGGGCGCGGTCTGAACGACGCGCCGCTGGAGTCCTCCGAGGCCGTGCAAGCGTTGATCGGCAATGTGCTGGTGCCGATGGTCGCTGCCGGCGCGTCCGACGAAGGCGTCCGGGAGCTGGCGCGCAAGCTGCGGGTGGACGCTTTGCAGGGGAGTGGCGTGTTGGTGCATGTGGTGGCACCCGCCGCCAGTGAACCGCAGATCCGCCAGCTGTTCGCCGCCGTCCGTGAGCAGCTGGACGCGGTTTTGGCGCGTCGCGTGGAACGCGTAGTTGGACCGTTGCAGGCGGAGGCGCGCGCGCTGGAGGCGGAAATCGCCGTGCTCGCCGGCGACATCGAACGGCTGGAGGCGCAGCTCGCCACGGCCGGCGAGCAGACGCGGGTACTGCTGGTGACCCGACTCGGGCGGCTGCAGGACGCGCAGCGGACGGCGCGGCGGGAGTTGGCGCGGTTGCAGGCCGACATCAGCCGGGTCGAGCCGATCCGCATGAGCGAAGCCCCGCAACGATCGGCGGCGCGGCAAGGCGTCTCCGCGCCGTTGATCCTGGCGCTGGCGGTCGTGCTGGCGGCGCTGTTGGCGCTGGTGTCGGTGTTCGCCGCCGAGTTCGCGGTGCGCGTGCGTGCCCGGCTGGGGCCATGAGGTCCGTGCTTGCGTTGCCGGGGCGCTGCTACCATATGGGAGCGAGCCCCTCTGTGGTGTGGTCTTTCCCACCCGGACTCGTTAGAGTGGCGCGCAAACGCGGCGGCGGTCGCCGCCGGACAACGACCACCAAGGAGGCAACAACCATGGCTAGGGGCGTCAATAAGGTCATTCTGATCGGTAATCTGGGTAAAGATCCCGAAGTGCGTTACATGCCCTCCGGTGGTGCCGTGGCGAACGTCACGCTGGCGACCAGCGAGACTTGGCGCGACAAGCAGACCGGCGAGACCCAGGAGCGGACCGAGTGGCATAACGTCGTGTTCTTCAACCGCTTGGCCGAGATCGCCGGCGAGTACCTGAAGAAGGGCTCGAAAATTTACGTCGAAGGCAGCCTGCGCACGCGCAAGTGGCAGGACAAGAACGGCCAGGACCGCTACACCACGGAGATCGTGGCCACCGATATGCAGATGCTGGACAGCCGCGGCAGCGGCCCGAGCCAGGGGGGGGGCGGCCGCGGGATGCAGAGTTCGGAGCGCGGTCAGGATTACGGCGGCTACGAGCCTGTCGGCCGTGCCGCGCCGACCGATTTCGACGACGATATTCCTTTCTGATGGCTAAGGGCGGCGCATAGCCGCCGCCTATCCGACCAGCTTCTAGCCACCGAACGCGCAGCGGCGTCAGGGAAGGACGCTAACACTAGAAACCAGGAGGCTCGCTAAGGCTATGTTCGACGTGGACAAGGCGAAGATCGCTGTCATCGGTCTGGGCTATGTGGGATTGCCGCTGGCCGTGGAGTTCGGCAAGCACTTTCCGACTATCGGGTTCGACATAAAAGCTGAGCGGATTGCCGAATTGAAGGCCGGTCGGGATAGCACCTTGGAGGTGGAACCCGAGGAGCTGCGGCGAGCCGAGCGTTTGAGCTATTCCTCCGACGTAGACGCGCTGCGAGAGTGCAACGTCTACGTGGTGACGGTGCCGACGCCGATCGACGAGGCGAAGCGGCCGGATCTGCGGCCGCTGGAGAGGGCGAGCGAAACCGTCGGCACGGTGCTCAAGCCCGACGACGTCGTCATCTACGAATCGACGGTATACCCCGGCGCCACCGAGGAAGTGTGCGTGCCCATCCTGGAACGGGTGTCGGGGTTGGTGTTCAATCGCGATTTCTTCGTCGGCTACAGCCCCGAGCGCATCAACCCGGGCGACAAGGAGCACCGGGTCGTCAACATCGTCAAGGTCACGTCTGGCTCCACGCCCGCCGCGGCCGATTTCATCGACGCGCTCTACAGCCGGATCATCAAGGCCGGCACCCACAAGACCAGCAGCATCCGCGTGGCCGAGGCGGCCAAGGTGATCGAGAACACCCAGCGTGACGTCAACATCGCCTTGGTGAACGAGCTAGCACTGCTGTTCAACCGCATGGGCATACCCACCGACGAAGTGCTGGCGGCGGCCGGCACCAAGTGGAACTTCCTCAACTTCCGGCCCGGCCTGGTGGGCGGCCACTGCATCGGCGTCGATCCCTACTACCTGACCCATAAGGCCCAGCAGGTCGGCTATCACCCGGAGATCATCCTGGCTGGCCGGCGCATCAATGACCGCATGGGCGGGTACGTCGCCGGACGGGTAGCGAAGCTGATGACCCAGCGCATGCTGCACGTGGTCGGCGCCAAGATCCTGGTGATGGGGCTGACCTTCAAGGAGAACTGCCCGGATCTGCGCAACACTCGGGTGATCGACATCGTCAACGAGCTGCGGAGCTATCACGCCGAGGTCGATGTCTACGATCCGTGGATCAACCCCAAGGACGCCATGCACGAATACGGCCTCGAAGTGCTCGCCGAGCTCGATGGCCGGCAGTACGACGCGGTGGTGGTGGCGGTTGCCCACCGGCAATTCCAGGAAATGGGCGTCGAGCGCATCCGCAACCTGCTCAAGCCCGGTGGCGTGCTGTTCGATTGCAAGTATTTGTTCCCGGCGCCGGCCGTCGATGGTCGGCTGTGACTGACAGGTGTGGTCCCCGCTCACGTGCCGGTCTGTGTGTATGTGGAGACCGGCTGAGCCCTGGGGTGAGGCTTGGCGCAAGGCCTGTCGGCGATTGGTTGTGATAGCGTCGGCGGCACGCCCAACATGCTACGGCACCTCTGATAGCCATGAAAATCCTAGTTACCGGCGCGGCCGGTTTTATTGGTTCACACGTCGCCCATCGGCTTCTCGACCGTGGCGACGAGGTGGTCGGCCTCGATAATCTCAACGATTACTACGACGTCAGCCTCAAGGAAGCCCGCCTGGCCCGCTTGACCACACGTCCGGGGTTTCGCTTCGTGCGGCTGGACGTGGCGGATAGGCAGGGCATGGCCGAGCTGTTCGCGCGCGAGGGCTTCGAGCGGGTGATCCACCTCGCTGCCCAGGCCGGCGTGCGGTATTCGCTGAAGGATCCCCATTCCTATATCGATTCCAACGTGGTCGGTTTCATGAACGTGCTGGAGGGATGCCGGCACAGCCAGGTGGAGCATCTCGTCTACGCCTCGACCAGTTCCGTCTACGGCGCCAATACCCGCCTGCCATTCACGGAAAGTCAGAACGTCGACCACCCGCTCGCGATCTACGCCGCCACCAAGAAGGCGAACGAGCTGATGGCGCACAGCTATTCGCATTTGTTCGGCCTGCCGACCACCGGGCTGCGGTTCTTCACCGTCTACGGGCCGTGGGGACGGCCGGACATGGCGCTGTTCCTGTTCACCCGGAAGATTCTCGCCGGTGAGCCGATCGAGGTGTTCAACTACGGCCAGCATACGCGCGACTTCACCTACATCGACGATATCGCCCAGGGGGTGATTCACGCCTGCGACAAGCCGGCGCGACCCGATCCGAACTGGGATTCCAATGCGCCCAATCCGGCCACCAGCAGCGCGCCATACCGTATCTACAACATCGGCAACAATCGGCCGGTACCGCTGCTGCGCTATATCGAGGTGCTGGAGGAATGCCTTGGGCGCAAGGCCAAGCGCAAGCTGCTGCCGATGCAGGCTGGCGATGTGCCCGATACCTACGCCGATTGCAGCGCCCTAGTGGCGGAGGTCGGCTACCGGCCGAACACGCCGGTGGAGGTGGGCGTGGCCCGTTTCGTCGAGTGGTATCGGAGCTATTACGGGGTTTGAGCGGGAAGGCGAAGAAGCTTGTGGGCGAAGCTTACAGCGTCGAGCCTTTCTCGGTGAGGGCGGCCTTGCCGCGAAGTAATCGCGCCCACTCCCGGCTCCTTCCGGATTCGGGGGGCGCAACGGTCTGAATAATTAAGGCATTTCGCGGCAACACCGCTCCCGCTGGGTGCGGTGGATGCTCCGGTGATACTCGCGAAACGCCAGGAGCGGAAGGGATGCCATGCTCATTCGTCACAGCTTCGCTTACATCCTCGCTCGCGGCTTGCCGGGCCTGGTGAATTTCGCCGCGCTGCTGCTCTACACCCGGCTGCTGAGCCCTCAGGATTACGGCCGCTACGCGCTGGTCATCGCCGGCGTGTCCATGGTCGAGGTGGCGGTCTTTCAGTGGCAGCGGCTGGTTCTGGCGCGCTGGTGGCCAATGCGTCGGGCCGATCCTCAGCGTTTTCTCGGCGAGATGTTGGGGTTGTTCGCGGCGATCGCGGCGGTGGCTGTGGCGGTCGGCCTGTTGCTGGCCCTGGCTTGGCCGGATCCGGTCTGGCGGCGTCTGCTACTGCTGGCGGTCGCGTTATTCGTCGCCCAAGGTTGGCTCGAACTCAATCTGGCGCTGGCCTCGGCCCAGCTCGCGCCCATGCGCTACGGTCGTCTCCTGGCCGCCAAGTCGCTGCTGGCGCTCGGACTGGGGGCCGGGTTGGCATGGTCGGGGCTGGGTGCCTACAGCCCGCTGTTGGGGCTGCTGGCGGGTTGCCTGCTGGCCGTGCCGCTCGCCGGAGGTGGCACCTGGTCGCGGCTCAGGCTAAGGCTGCCGGAGCGGCGCACGTTGCGGGAACAGCTGCATTACGGCTTGCCCCTGGTCGCCACGTTCATGCTCGGCTGGGTGATCGCCGGCTCCGATCGGCTCATCATCGGCTGGCTGCGCGACGTGCAATCCGCCGGACAATACGCGGTCGGCTATGACCTGGCGCAGCACAGTCTGGGGGTGGCGCTCACCATCGTGCAGATCGCCTCCTATCCCTTGGCGGTACGGGCGCTGGAGGACCAGGGGCCGGCCGCGGCGCGCGAGCAGTTGCGCCATAACGGCGAGCTCATCTTCACGTTGGCGCTCGCCGGCGCGGCGAGTCTTGCCGTGCTGGCGCCGCAGATCGCTGCGGTGGTGGTCGGCTCGGAGTTCCGGGGCACCACCGCAAGCCTGTTGCCCTTCATCGCGCTGGCGGCCGCGCTTTGGGGCATCAAGGCCTTTCATTTCGACGTCGCGTTCCACATGGGGTGCAACAGTCGCGGCTTGCTGCTCGGCGTCGCCGCCGCGGCCGTCGCCAACGTAGCCCTGACCTGCCTGCTGGTGCCGGGCTTCGGCCTGCAGGGCGCGGCGGTGGCCAGCATTCTCGCGTACGCGCTCGGCTTGGTCCTGAGCGCCCGCTTGGGGCGCAGGGTGTTTGACATGCCACCGGTCGCCCCCATATTGGCGCGAGCCGGCTGTGTCGCGCTCGCGGCGGCGGGAGGGGCCGCGCTGGCCCGCTCGCTCGACGCGGGAGCCGCCGGCTTGGTCGCCGGTGTCACGTTGGCCGTGCTGTCGGGGGGAATCGCCTCTCTGTGGGTCAACATCGCCAACGCGCGGGTGGAGCTCGGCTCGCGGTGGCAGGCGTGGCTGTCCTCAGTACAACGATATAAGGGATAGGGCCTATGCAGGATGCAGCGCTGATGCAATTGCGCCGGATTACCTTGCCGTTGCGGCGCGTAACCGGGGCGATCCTGATCCTCGAGCTCGTCAGGAAAATGTTCGCGCGCGCGGGCCGCCCGGTGTGGGTGTCCGATTTCGACGGCCACCTGCGGCTGCGGTTGCGGCTCGACGAGCACATGCAAAGCCAGATCTTCTGGTACGGCTACTACTCCCGCGACATCGTCCTGCTGCTGGATCGCCTGCTGCGGCCCGGTATGGTGGTATGCGACGTCGGCGCCAACATCGGCGAGATCACGCTCGCCGCCGCGCGCCGGGTCGGCGCCGGCGGTCGAGTATACGCCTTCGAGCCCATGCCCGCGCTGTACGCGCGTCTGTGCGAGCACCTGAGCCTGAACGGTATCCAGCAGGTGACGGCCGTCCCAATGGGGCTGGCGGACCGCGGCGGGAGGGCGGTGATCTATCGGCGCGACACGCCTTACGCCGATGGCACCGTCAACGAGGGGTTGGGCTCGCTGTTTGCCGACGGGCAGCGTTCCAGCGCCGCCGGGGAGATCGAGCTGACCACGCTCGACGACTACTGCGCGCAAGCCGGAATCGAGCGCCTGGACCTGCTGAAGATCGATGTCGAAGGCGCCGAGCTGGCGGTGCTGAGGGGCGGCGCGAAGACCATCGAGCGTTATCGGCCGTTCATCATCGTCGAGGTGCAGGAGCAGACCGCCGACAACGCCGGCTACACGGTGCAGGAGCTGATCTTCTGGCTGCTGGCGCGCGGCTACACCCTGTTCACCATCGGCCGAAAGGGGCGATTGCATCGGTTCGTGCCCGAACGGCGTGAGGAATTCCAGAACGTACTCGCCGTGCCGGCGGGAGTCGACGCGCCTTGAACGGACGACTGGCGTTGTTCGTGCCGTCGCTGGAAGGCGGTGGCGCCGAGCGGGTGATGGTCCTGCTGGCCAACGGTCTGGTGGCGCGGGGCGCGGCGGTTGATCTGGTGCTGGCGCAGGCGCGAGGGCCCAATCTGGCCAGGCTGGACGCCGACGTTCGGGTGGTCGATCTGCGCGCTTCCCGGGTCATCGCCGCGCTGCCCGCGCTGGTGCGTTATCTGCGCCGAGAGCGGCCGCGGGCGATGCTATCGGCGCTCAGCCACGCCAATGTGGTGGCCGTGCTGGCCCGCGGCTTGGCCGGCGTGCCGATCCGACTGGTGCTCAGCGAGCACAACGATCTGTCCTCCGCATGCGCGATCGACCGTCGCCAGCGGCTGCTGATCGGGTTGATGCGCCGTACTTATCGCCGCGCCGATGGGGTGGTGGCGGTGTCCGCGGGGGTGGCAGCCGATCTGGCGGCCGTGCTCGGCCTGCCGCGCGCGCGGTTGGAGGTCATCCATAACCCCGTGGTGACGCCGGCGCTGTTCGAGCGCAGCGCTGCGCCGTTGTCGCATCCTTGGTTCCAGCCGGATCAGCCGCCGGTGGTGCTGGCCGTCGGCCGTCTCAACCCGCATAAGAACTTCGGTTTGCTGATCCGCGCGTTCGCCCGCCTGCGCGCGCGGCGTCCGGCGCGGCTGCTGATCCTCGGCGAGGGCGAGCAGCGCCGCGAACTGGAGGCGTTGGTCCGGAAATATGGCCTGGAGCGGGACGTGCAGTTGCCCGGCTTCGTCGACAATCCCTATCCGTACATGCGGCGCGCGGCGGTGTTCGCGGTGACTTCGCGCAGCGAGGGGTTTTCGCTGGTGCTGGTCGAGGCCATGGCTTGCGGCGTACCGGTGGTCAGCACGGATTGCCCGGGCGGGGGGCCGGCGGAGGTGTTGCAGGGCGGCCGCTGGGGGCGGCTGGTACCGGTCGACGACGAGGCGGCGCTGGCCGAGGCGCTGGCGCGGGCGCTCGACGCGCCGCGCCGTGGCGAGGCCCGCCGCCGGGCGCTGGATTTCAGCGTGGACGCGGCGGTGACGGCCTACCTCAAGCTGCTGGCGCCAACGGCCGCCGCCGAGGTTCGGACTCAGGGGGTGGTGACGTGAGATCCGCCGAGTTCCACCGCAGCGCCGCTGCCTACGGTTTGCCGCTGACCGCGATCATCGGCTGGCTCGGGATGGCCTACGTCGTTCTGCTGCCGTTCTACGACGTTCCCCAGCCGCTGCGCGAAGGTCTGGCGGTTTCCGGCCTCATCGCCACGCTGCTGCTGGCGCCGCTGTTCGTCGCGCGCGGTCTGATCGGCGGCGCGAGCCTGGTGCCGCCCGCGGCCATGCTGCTGCCGTTCGCGATGTTCTTTGCCCTCTATCTGGCCGCGGCGCTCGCCAACGCGCCCGAGCTTCATCCCAAAGCGCTGAACCATATCGGTTTTTATCTCTATACCTTCGTCGCCTACGCACTGGTGCCGTACTGGCTGATGCGCGCCTTCGGCACTCGCCGGTTCGCGCGGCCGCTGGCGTTGAGCGCGGCCGTTTGCGTGCTGATCGGGTGCTACGAGGTCTCGCTGTTCTACCGCCACGGCTTCGAGGCCTATCGGGATTTCCTGTCCCACGGCGCCGCCGTCGGCACTTTCGCGGGCTTGCCGCGGATACGCTCCACCTTCGACGAGCCGAGCCATTTCGCCCTGTTCCTGCTGCCGGTGCTGCCGATGCTGATCTGGGCGCGTCGGCCGTTGGCGCTGGCGCTGGCGGTCATCGGCTGGATCGGCACGTTGTCGGTATCCGCGTTCGCCGGGGCGCTGGTGGCCGCCGCGGTGCTAGCTCCGGTGCAAGCCGTCCGGCTGCTGCGCCGGCCGCGTCTGCCGACGCGGCTGGCGGCCGCCGCGCTGCTGCTGGCGCCGTTGGCGCTGGTGGGGCTAGCTACGGCGGGGGCGCCGCTGCTGGAGGCGTTCATCGACAAGACCACCGATGTCGCGTCGGTCGATCCCACCCGCTGGAGCGCTTGGCAGGAGTCGCTGCGGGCGATCGCGTTGGCCCCGCTGCTGGGGCATGGCCCGGCCGGCTACTACCCGATCGCGCCCACCGGCGTGTTCAGCTGGTACCTGCAGGTGGCCGTGGAGGCTGGCATACCGGCGGTGGCTAGCCTGCTGGCGATGCTGGCCGTAACGCTGGTGGTGGGGCTGCGGGCGCAGGTGCCTTGGACTTCCTTCGCGGTCCTGGCCACCGCCGGGCAGATGGTGTCGATGAACCATTACTACATTCCGGGCTTGTGGCTGCTGATCGCCTTCGTGTTCGCCCGGGACGCCGAGCGGCGCGAGGGCGACTCGGGGGAGGGGGCGCCCGGTGGCGGAAGCATTCGCGGCCGCGCCGTTTTCGCGGATCGTCGTCCCAGCCTCTCTCTCGATCTCGGGCGAGGGGGTGCGAGGGACGCTGCTGGATGGTGCCGCCGCCGTCACGATGCGCTGCCGCCGCCAAGAATGGACCCCGCCGGAGGCGCCGCGTCATGAATGCCGTGTCCGACGCCGGCGCGCCGCGCAGGATCAAGGTGCTGCACATCATCACCGGGCTAGGCACCGGCGGCGCCGAGCGCATGCTGGTGGCGCTGTTGGAGGCGACCGATCGGAGCCGATTCCAGCCGGAAGTGGTCTCGCTCATGGGCGCCGACGCCTTGGGCGCGACGGTGCGGACGCTGGGCGTGCCGCTGCATACGCTGGGCATGCGGCGTGGACTGCCGTCGCCCTGGGCGCTGCCGCGGCTGCGCCGTCTGGTGCGCCAGTGCGCGCCCGACTTGGTGCACGGCTGGATGTATCACGGTGCGCTGGCGGCGCTGCTGGCGGCGCGCGACCGGCCGGTGGTGGTCGGTATTCATCACGCGCTGCACCGGCTCGAGGACGAGAAAGCCGGCACGCGCCTGGTGATCGGCGCTCTGCGCCGTGTGTCGGCGGGGGCCGCGCGGCTGGTCTACTGCTCGGCGGTGAGTCGGCAGCAGCACGAGCGCTACGGTTACCGCTCGGCCAACGCGCTGGTGATTCCGAACGGTTTCGACTGCGCGCGCTTTCGTCCCGATGCCGAAGCCCGTGCGCGGTTGCGCAAGGCGCTCGGGTTCGGGCCGGAGCACTTCCTGGTTGGCAACGTCGGCCGCTATCACCCGCTGAAGGACCAGGCGAATTTCCTGCGGGCCGCGGCGTTGCTGCGGCGGACCGTGCCGCGAGCGCGCTTCGTCATGGCCGGCGCCGGGATCGATTGGACCAATTCGGCGCTGCGGACCGAAGCGGAGCGGCTGGGCCTGACCTCGTCGCTGCGTTTGCTGGGCGAGCGCCAGGACGTGCCGCAATTGCTGAACGCGCTGGATGTGTACGTGTCGTCGTCCCGCAGCGAGGCCTTCCCTCTGGCGCTGGGCGAGGCCATGGCTTGCGCCGTGCCGTGCGTGGCCACCGACGTCGGCGACTCGGCGGACATGGTCGGCGACACCGGCGCGGTGGTGCCGCCGTCCGATGCGGCGGCCTTGGCGACGGCCGCGGCTCGCATCGCCGGGCTCGACGAGGCGGAACGGCGGCGGTTGGGAGAGGCCGCGCGCCGGCGGGTGCTGAGCCGCTACAGCCTGGAAACCGTCACCGCCGCCTACCAGGCGCTGTATCGGCAGCTGGTCGAGATGCGCGCGACCGAGCGATCCGTGGGGACGATCACAGGTAAAGGATGACCGTGCGACTAGCGCTGATTACCAGTTACGCCCAATCGATCTGCAACTTTCGCGCATCCCTGGTGCGCGATCTGGTCGGCCGCGGGGTGCGGGTGTACGCGCTGGCGCCCGACTACGACGCCGAGATCCGCGCGGCGGTCATGGCCTTGGGGGCCGAGCCGATCGACTGCTCGCTGTCACGCGTCGGCATGAACCCGCTGCGCGATGCCGTCGACATGGTGCGGCTGACGCGGTTGCTGCGCCGGCTCAAGCCGGATCTGACGCTGGGCTATTTCATCAAGCCGGTCATCTACGGAACGCTGGCGGCGGCCGCCGCGGGCGTGCCGACTCGCTATGCGCTGATCGAGGGGGCCGGCTACGCGTTCACCGACGACGGCTCGCTCGGCATCAAGCGACGGCTGCTGCGGGCGGCGATCGTCCGCCTCTACCGGTTGGGGCTGTCGCGGGTCGACCGCGCCTTCTTCCTCAACGACGACGATGTGGCACTGTTCACTGGGCACGGGATGGTGGCGGCCGACAAAGTGGTGCGTCTGACCGGCATCGGCGTGGAGCTGAACGAGTTCCCAATGGTGGCCGCGACGACCGAGCCGGTCACGTTCATCCTGGTGGCGCGGTTGCTGGCCGAGAAGGGCATCCGCGAGTACGTGGCGGCGGCGCGGCGGATCAAGGCCAAGCACCCGCATACCCGCTTTCTGCTGGTGGGCGGCACCGACCCCAATCCCGGCGCCATTCCCCTCGCCGAGGTGCGGCGTTGGGTGGCGGAGGGAGTGATCGAGTGGCCGGGGCACGTGCCCGACGTCCGGCCCTGGCTGCGGCAGGCGAGCGTGTTCGTGCTGCCGTCCTATCGCGAGGGTTTGCCGCGCAGCACCCAGGAGGCCATGGCGAGCGGCCTGCCGGTGATCACCACCGATGCGCCGGGCTGTCGCGAGACGGTGGTGAACGGCCGCAATGGCTTTCTCGTGCCGGTTCGGGATGTTGACGCGCTGGCTGCCGCCATGGAGCGGTTCGTGCTCGAGCCGGCGCTGATCGAGTCGATGGGCTGGATCAGCCACCGTATGGCCGAGGAGATGTTCGACGCACGCAAGATCAACCGGACCATCATCGAGGCCCTGGGTTTGGCCGCCTGAGCGCGCCCGCCGGCGCGCGAGCCGACAAGGAGACGTTGGAACATGAGCGACCGAGTTCTGGTGACGGGGGCGAGCGGTTTCGTCGGGCAGGCGTTGCTAGCCCGGCTGCGCCGGCAGGATCTGCCGGTACGGGCGGCGCTGCGGCGGCCATGGGAGCCGCCGCCGGGCGTGGAAACCTGCCGGGTCGGCGAGCTGGGCGCCGATACCGATTGGCGCGCCGCGTTGACGGACGTCGACGTGGTGGTCCATGCCGCCGCCCGCGTGCACGTCATGCGCGACGCCGCCGCCGATCCGCTGGCGGAGTATCGCCGGGTCAACGTTCAGGGGACGCTGGCGCTGGCGCGGCAGGCGGCCGAAGCGGGCGTGCGCCGGTTCGTGTTCATTAGTTCGATCAAGGTCAACGGCGAAGTCACCGCGCCCGGCCGGCCGTTCACCGCGCAGGATGCGCCGGCGCCGCGCGATCCGTACGGCCTATCCAAGGCGGAAGCGGAGAATGGGTTGCGCCGCCTGGCGGTGGAAACCGGGTTGGAGGTGACGATCATCCGGCCGCCGCTGGTGTACGGGCCCGGCGTGAAAGGCAATTTCCTGAGTCTGATGCGCTGGCTGAGCCGCGGGCTGCCGTTGCCGCTGGGCGCGATCCACAACCGCCGCAGTTTGGTCGCACTGGATAACCTGGTGGATCTGATCGCCGTTTGCTGCCGCCATCCAGCGGCCGCCAGCCGGACCTTCCTGGTAGCGGATGGCGAGGATCTGTCCACCACCGAGCTGCTGCGGCGGCTGGGGCAGGCGTTGGGCAAGCCCGCCCGCTTGCTACCGGTGCCGAGCTGGCTGCTGAAGGCTGCGGCTGCGGCGGTCGGACGTCCGGGCATCGGTCAGCGCCTGTGCGGTTCGCTGCAGGTGGATATCGCCGCCACCCAGGCGGCGCTGGCTTGGTCGCCTCCAGTTGGCGTCGATGAGGCGCTGGCCAGGACCGCCCACCATTTCCTGCGCAGTGAGGAGGGGCGGGCGGCCGCCGAAACCGCGGAATCGCTGCCGAGGTGACCCATGCGCATACCTCTGCTGGTTCTTGGTGTGTGGGTGCTGTCGATCGTGCTGACCGGCTGGCTGCGCGGCTATGCCCTGCGAACCCGCCTGTTGGATATGCCCAATGCCCGCAGCTCGCACAGCCGGCCGACGCCGCGCGGCGGCGGCATGGCGATCGTGGCCGGTTTCGTGCTGGGACTGCTCGCCTGCCGCTGGCTGGGTGCGGTGTCGGACGACTTGCTGGCCGCCCTGCTCGGTGGTGGGCTGGCGATCGCGGCGGTCGGTTACATCGACGATCGCCGCGGCGTGCCGGTGCGCTGGCGGCTGGCGGTGCATGTCGCTGCCGCCGCTTGGGCCTTGTGGTGGCTGGGCCCGCCGCCGGCGCTGCCGTTGCCCGGCGGCGAGTGGCGGCTAGAGCTGCTCGGCTATCCGCTCGCTCTGTTGCTGATCGTTTGGTTGCTGAACTTGTACAACTTCATGGACGGTATCGACGGTATCGCTGGTGTCGAAACCGTGACGGTGGCGGGTGGCGCTGCCGTCTTAGCGATGCTGGCGGGGGATGGGGCGGCCGCTCTACCGTTATTGCTGCTGGCCGCGGCCGCGGCCGGTTTCCTGCTTTGGAATTGGCCGCCGGCGAAGATCTTCATGGGCGATGTCGGCAGCGCCTTCATCGGTTTCGTACTGGCGGCGTTCGCGCTCGGCGGCGAGGGACCGTTGAACCCGTGGGTATGGCCGATCCTGCTCGGGGTGTTCCTGGTCGATGCCAGCTACACGCTGCTGCGGCGTCTGTTGCGGGGCGAGGCCATCCACCAAGCCCATCGCAGCCACGCCTATCAGCGCGCCAGCCGGCGCCTGGGGGCGCATCGGCCGGTCACGGTGGCGGTGGCGGCGATCAACCTGTGCTGGCTATGGCCGCTGGCTTGGATCGCGCTCCGTCACCCGGAGCTAGGTCCGTTGCTGACGCTGACGGCCTGGGCGCCGCTGGTGGGCTTGGCGATCGCCTTGGGCGCTGGCGAGCGCGACGAGGTCGTCGGCGCATCCGCCTGACGCGACCGTTGGCCGCTCTCCCGGAACGGGGACAAGAGTCCATAAGGAGGGCTGGGAGCATGCTTGCCCCTTGGCCGCCATGACCGTTAGCGGGCGTCGTTGCTCGCGGGCGCGCGGGGTCGCACTCCGCGCGGCAGCGAACAAGGCGGAACGTGGCTCTGGGGCGGGCGTTCAGCGGCGCCGGCTCAGGGAAAATCCGAACGGTCCGTCGCTTGCTTGCGACAGGGTAAACGCTCGCCGGCAGATGATTTTTTTCCGTGCACACCCCAGCTATTTAAGGACAATCGCGTCGGCCGAATCCAACGTGCGCGGCGTAGACTAAGGCTGCTCCGACTCCTCACGGATCGAGGAGGACCGGATTCCGGTTTCCACAGGAAGTGGCGATGTACAAGCAATTAGAACGTCTCCCCCGCGGCCTGAAAAGGCTGCTGATCATGGCCAGTGACCTGGCTCTCGTCCCACTCGCTCTATGGGCGGCTTTCGCGCTGCGATTAGGGCAGTTCACACCCGATCTGCGCCAGTTCTGGTGGCTGTTCGTGCTGTTGCCGGCGTTCACCGTGCCGGTGTTCGCGCTGCTCGGCTGCTATCGGATCGTGATCCGCTACATGGCGCCTCATGCGCTGCTGATGCTGGTCAAGGGCGTGACCCTCTCCACCCTGATCATGGCGGCGGCCACGCTGTTGATCAGTCGCGACGGCTTCCCCCGCTCGGTGCTGCCGTTGTACTGGCTGCTGGCGCTGGCCTCGGTCGGCGGTAGCCGCTATCTGGGGTGGCTTGGTCTGCAGTGGCTGTCGCGCAAGGCTAGCGACAAGCGCGCGGTGATCGTCTACGGCGCTGGCGATGCCGGGGCGCGGTTGGTGGCCGCGCTGGCGGCGGGGCACGATTACCGCCCGGTGGCCCTGGTCGACGACAACCCCGCGCTGCACGGCAATGTGGTCAGCGGCGTCCGTGTCTACAGTCCCGACGAGCTGGACCGGCTGATCGCCGAGTTCGGCGTCTCGCACGTGTTGCTGGCGCTGCCGTCGATCGACCAGAGTCGGCGCCGGCGCATCCTCCAGCGCCTGGAGGCCTATCCGGTGCACGTGAAGACCATCCCCGGGCTGAACGAGCTGCTGAGCGGCCGCGCCCAGCTCGATCATTTGCGCGAGCTGGACCTGGAAGACTTGCTGGAGCGCGAACCGGTGGTGCCCGACCCGGCTCTGCTGGAGCGCTGCGTGCGCGACAAGTCGGTGCTGGTGACCGGCGCCGGTGGCTCGATCGGCTCGGAGCTGTGTCGGCAGATCGTGCGCCTGCGGCCGCGACGCCTGGTGTTGCTGGATCTGTCCGAATACGGCCTGTACCGCATCGAGCGGGAGCTGCGGCCGATGCTGGACGGCACGGTCGAGCTGGTGCCGCTGCTGGGCAACACCCTCAACCGCCGGCATCTGCGCGAGATCATGCGCCGCTTCCAGGTGCAGACGGTGTATCACGCCGCCGCGTACAAGCACGTGCCCATCGTCGAGCAGAACATTCTGGAAGGCGCGTACAACAACGTGTTCGGCACCGTTTACGCCGCGCAAGCGGCGCAGGAGTCGGGGGTGGAGACCTTCGTGTTGATCTCCACCGACAAGGCGGTGCGCCCCACCAATGTCATGGGCGCCAGCAAGCGCCTGGCCGAGCTGGCGTTGCAAGGCTTGGCGCAGCTCAACGGTGTGCGCACCCGCTTTTGCATGGTGCGCTTCGGCAATGTGTTGGGTTCCTCGGGATCGGTGGTGCCCCTGTTTCGGGAGCAGATCCGCATGGGCGGGCCGGTGACGGTCACGCATCCCGAGATCACCCGCTATTTCATGACTATCCCCGAGGCGGCGGCGCTGGTGATCCAGGCGGGCGCGATGGCGGAGGGCGGCGATGTGTTCGTGCTCGACATGGGCGCGCCGGTGAAGATCGTCGACCTGGCGCGCAAGATGATCCACCTGGCCGGCCACACCGTGCGCGACGAGCGCAATCCCGGCGGCGACATCGAGATCCGCTACACCGGCCTGCGGCCAGGCGAGAAGCTCTACGAGGAGCTGTTGATCGGCGACAACGTCACCGGCACCCAGCACCCGATGATCATGCGCGCCATCGAGTTCTCGCTGCCATGGCGCGAGGTGGAGCGGCTGCTCGCCCGTCTGAGCGATGCCTTCGAGCGGTTCGATTGCGCCGAGGTGCACAACGTGCTCACCGAGGCGGTCAGCGGCTTCGTCAGCAGCGGTCCGAGCCAGGATCTGCTATGGCGGGAGATCCGTCTGCAGACGGCGACGCTCAAGGCGGACGACAAAATCGCCTATCTGCGCGCGCCGCCGGCGTGAGGCAGCGGCCGTTCTCCGACCGCCGATCGGTATTGCGCGGGCAGGGCCGCTAAGGCACCACGACCTCGATGCCCAGCCCCAGTTCTTCCAGCTTGGCTTTCAATGCCCGCTTCGCCGCATCCTCGCCGTGCACCAGCCGTACTTGCCGCGGCGGGTGGCGCATGCGGCGGATGAAGTTCACCAAATCCTTCTGTCCGGCGTGCGCCGAGTAACCGTCGAGGCGGTGAATGCCGGCGCGGATCTCGAAGCGCTGGCCGTCCAGCTCGACCCAGCCGCCGCGCGGTCCGTGCTCGAGGATGGCGTGCCCCGGCGTGCCGCGGGCCTGGTAGCCGACGAACAGCACGTCGTGGCGCGGATCGCCCAGCATGGCTTTGAGGTAATCGACGATGCGTCCGCCGGTGCACATGCCGCTGGCGGCGATCACTACCGTGGGGCGTCCGGTGCGTGCCAGATAGTCCACCGCGCGCAAGTGGTCGTCATGGTCGTCGATGGTGGTGAGCTGCTCGAAGTCGAGCGGATGGCGGCCTTGCGCGACCCGCCGGCGCGCCTCGGCGTCCCACCACGGCTTCATGGCGCGATAGGCGGCGGTGAAGCGGCTGGCCAGTGGCGAGTCGACGATGATCTCCAGATCTTCCCAGCGCAGCTCGCCGGGGCGTTTGCGCCGTCGCGACTCGCTGAAGATGATCCCTTCCAGCTCGTAGAGCAGTTCCTGGGTGCGACCGATGCTGAAAGCCGGCACCAGCACCGTGCCGCGGTTGGCCAGGGCGCGCTCGATGGTGTGCTGAAGCTGTCGGCGGCGGCCGGCGCGATCGCCATGGTCGCGGTCGCCGTAAGTGCTCTCCAGCACCACCACGTCGGCGGTGTACGGCGGCTTGGGGGCTGCCAGCAACGGCGCGTGCGGCGCGCCCAGGTCGCCCGAGAATACCACCCGCTGTTCTGGTCCGTCCCGCCTGATCCGGCACTCGACGTACGCCGAGCCCAGGACGTGGCCGCTCGGCTTGAGCTTGATGGCCAGCGTGGCGTTGTCGCGGCCCAGGTCGATGTCGTGCCAGCGGCCATAGGGCAGGGCGACGATGCGTTGCTGCAGGATTTCCAGAAACCGTTCGATCATCCAGGGCTGGCGGGTGAAACCGATCTTGACGGCGTCCTCCAGTACCAGCGGCAACAGCTGCGCCGACGGTTCGCTGCACAGGATCGGGCCCCGGTAGCCGGCCGCCAGCAGGTAGGGAATGCGCCCGACGTGGTCGAGGTGGACGTGGGTCAGCACCAGCGCCCGGATATGGTCGATCGGAAACTCGATCTCCGGCCGCTCGGCGTGGGCCGAACGATCGGCGGAGGTTTCCTCGCCCTGGAACAGCCCGCAGTCGATCAGGATGCCGGCGTCGCCGACGTTCAGCTCGTGACAGGAGCCGGTGACGCCGCGCACGGCGCCGTGATGCCGAATGTGCGGCAGCGTCGAATCAGGGATCGTGACGTGGGCGGCCTTAACTGTCGCCATGCTCATGCTAGGTTTTCCTTATCTGCCTACCTTCCGTGGTGATGGCCGCGGTAGCGATGATATTTGCCGGTCGTTGACCGTCCGTAGCTTGTGCCAATAGACTTTCCGCAACCGCATCAACCCTTCGCGCCGGCAGCCACCGGCGGCGCGGGGCGTATCGGAAAAAGGAATAATCGTGAGTTCCAGGAAGGGTATCATTCTCGCCGGCGGTTCCGGCACGCGCCTGCATCCGTTGACTTACTGCGTCAGCAAGCAACTGATGCCGGTGTACGACAAGCCGATGATCTACTACCCGCTATCCGCGCTGATGCTGGCTGGCATCCGTGAGATACTGGTGATCACCACCCCGCAGGATCAGCCGCTGTTCCAAGCCTTGCTGCAGGACGGCAGCCAGTGGGGGATCTCGCTGCAGTACGCCGTTCAACCCAGCCCTGACGGTCTGGCCCAGGCCTTCCTGATCGGCGAACGCTTCATCGGCAACGATAACGTCTGCCTCATTCTCGGCGACAACATCTTCTACTCCGAGGGTTTGTCGAAGAAGCTGCAGGCCGCCGCCGGGCGCGAGCGCGGCGCCACGGTGTTCGGCTACTACGTCAACGATCCGCAGCGCTACGGCGTGGTGGTGTTCGATCGGGACGGCAAGGTCATCGACATCGAGGAAAAACCGGCTCAGCCGAAGTCGAACTACGCGGTCACCGGGCTGTATTTCTACGACAACCGGGTGATCGACATCGCCAAGAGCATCCGTCCCTCCGCGCGGGGCGAGCTGGAAATCACCGACGTCAACCGGGCCTATCTGCGGTACGGCGAGCTCAGCGTCGAGCTGTTCAGCCGCGGCACCGCCTGGCTCGATACCGGCACCCACGACTCGCTGCTGGATGCCGCCACCTATGTGCGGGTGATCGAACAGCGCCAGGGCTTGAAGGTCTGCTGTCCGGAGGAGATCGCCTTCCGCATGGGGTTCATCGACGCCGAGCAGCTGGAGCGGCTGGCGCTGCCGCTGCAGAAGAGCGGCTACGGCCAGTACCTGTTGGGCATTCTCAAGCAGGTCGCACCCTGATGCAGTTCACTCGCCTGGCCATTCCCGACGTGGTGCTGATCACGCCGAAGGTGTTCGGCGACGAGCGCGGCTTCTTCATGGAAACCTGGCGTCAGTCCTGGGCCGAGGAGCTGGGCATCGACGGCACGTTCGTGCAGGACAACCACAGCCGCTCCAGCCGCGGCATCCTGCGCGGCCTGCACTTTCAGATCAAGCAGCCGCAGGGCAAGCTGGTGAGAGTCACCTCCGGTGCGGTGTTCGACGTCGCGGTCGACCTGCGCCGCAGCTCGCCCACCTTCGGCCGCTGGGTCGGCGAAGTGCTGTCGGCCGACAACCATCGCATGCTGTGGGTGCCGCCCGGTTTCGCGCACGGTTTCTACGTGCTCAGCGACAGCGCCGATTTCGTCTACAAGTGCACCGATTACTACGCGCCCGAGTACGAGCGCTGCCTGCTCTGGAACGACGCCGATGTCGGCATCGACTGGCCGCTGATAGACAACCAGCCGCCCCGGCTGTCGGCCAAGGACGCGCAGGGACGGTCGCTGCGCGAAATCGAGGTCTATCCGTGAGGGTGCTCATCACCGGCTGCCAGGGGCAGCTGGGTTGGGAGCTGCGGCGCAGCGCTCCGGCCGGCGTGGAAGTGATCGCGCTCGGGCGCGGCGAGCTGGATATCGGCGACGCCGTCGCCGTGGAGCGGCTGATCGGCGAGCTGCGGCCGAGCGCCATCGTCAACGCCGCCGCCTATACCGCCGTCGACCGCGCCGAAAGTGAGCCGGGGCTGGCGTATGCCGTCAACGCCGAGGGCCCCGGCTATCTGGCGCGGGCGGCTCGCGACGTGACGGCGCACCTGGTGCATATCTCCACCGATTTCATCTTCGACGGCAACGCCGGCCGCCCGTATGCGCCGGATGCAGCGCCGGCGCCGCTCGGCGTCTACGGCGCCAGCAAGCTCGAAGGCGAGCGGCGGGTGCGCGAGCAGCTGGGCGAGCGGGCGCTGATCCTGCGCACCGCCTGGGTGTACTCCGCGCACGGCGCCAACTTCGTCAAGACCATACTGCGCTTGCTGCGTGAGCGTGACGAGCTGCGCGTGGTGGCCGACCAGATTGGCAGCCCCACTTGGGCCAAAGGGCTGGCCACCGCCGTCTGGCGCGCGCTCGAGCGCGAGGTCGGTGGCACCCACCACTGGACCGATGCCGGCACCGCCAGCTGGTACGACTTCGCCGTGGCGATCGCCGAAGAGGCGCGCGCGCTCGGTTTGGTCGATCGCGATGTGCCGATCCGGCCTATCCGCACGGAGGATTATCCCACTCCCGCCGTCCGACCCGCATACAGCGTGCTCGACAAGACCGCGACCTGGGCAGCGCTGGAGCTGCCGGTGCTGCACTGGCGCGAAGGGTTGCGGGGGATGCTGCGGGAGCTGGCGGCGTTGGAGCGGGGATAAGTCAACAGGGAAAAGGACAATGGCGGGCGGCGTTCTCGAACGCCTGGGCCAGGCCGGTAAAACTAACGGAGCGCCACGATGCGTAGACTTCTGATCACCGGCGGTGCCGGCTTCATCGGCGCCAATTTCGTCCACTACTGGCTCGGCCGGTATCCGGGCGATCGGGTGGTGGTGCTCGACGCGCTTACCTACGCCGGCAACCGGGCCAGCCTTCAGGCGCTGGCGGACAACCCCAACTTTCGCTTCGTGCACGGTGACATCCGTGACTACGAGCTAGTCGCGGCGCTGCTGGCCGACGAAGCGCTGGATACTATCGTTCACTTCGCCGCCGAGTCGCACGTCGATCGCTCCATCCACGGTCCCGACGCCTTCATCGACACCAACGTCAACGGCACGCACACCCTGCTCAAGGCCGCCAAGGCGGTCTGGCAGCGGGACGGAAGCTGGCGGCCGCACCGTTTTCATCATGTGTCCACCGACGAAGTCTACGGCTCGCTCGGCCCGAACGATCCGGCATTCACCGAAACCACGCCCTACGCGCCCAACTCACCGTACTCCGCCAGCAAGGCCGCTAGCGATCACCTGGTGCGGGCCTACCACCACACCTATGGCCTCAACACCACGGTCAGCAATTGCTCCAACAACTACGGGCCCTATCACTTCCCGGAGAAGCTCATCCCGCTGACCATCGTCAACCTGCTCGACGGCAAGCCGGTGCCGGTGTACGGCGACGGCCTCAACATTCGCGACTGGCTGTACGTCGAGGATCACTGCCGGGCGATCGACCTGATTCTCTCCCGCGGCCGGGTCGGCGAGACCTACAACGTCGGCGGCAACAACGAGTGGACCAACATCGCCATCGTCCGTCATCTCTGCCGACTGCTGGACGAAGCCTTCGCCGCCGAGCCGGCGCTGCGCGAGCGTTTTCCGCGCTCGCCGGCCGCTGGCGGCGAGCGCAGCGAGAGCCTGATCCGCTTCGTCAGCGACCGCCCCGGCCACGACCGCCGCTACGCCATCGACCCGAGCAAGATCCAGCGGGACCTCGGCTTCTACCCGTGTGAGAGCTTCGAAACCGGCATCCGCAAGACCCTGCGCTGGTACCTGGCCAACGAGTCGTGGTGGCGGGCGGTGATGGATGGCAGCTACCGAGATTGGGTCGAGCTGCAGTACAGCGGCGCGGTTGCGCCACAGCCGGTCCTTTCTTGAGAAGGGCTAGCTCTACACCTCAGAGGCTTGGGTTGCACCGATCATCGGCTGGGCGCTGATACAGCCACGGCCCAGGGTAGAGTCGACGGCAAGCTTTCTACCCAGCCCTCTTGCTTTCCTCCGGTTTCACTGCTGGGAGAGGCAAGAGCGTATGGGCGGCACTCTGGGACTAGAGCAGCGCCATCCATCGAGTGGTGGTACACTGCTGTACCGATCGACAAGGCTGGCCGCCATTGCCCACTGCGTCACGACAGGCGTGTGCCACGGCGCTGAAGGTCCCGCGCGCTTGGCCGGTGAGGGAGCTGCTTGCTCGGGGCAGTATACCGCCAGGGGTATATAAGTTGTTGTGTTTCCTTCTTTTTTGCTCCTGACCCGCTTGACACTGTGAGCTAGGTCACGGCATAACGTCAAAACGTGAAATCTTCATATGGATAGCCATGGCGCGAAGGCTATCCTCGCGCCGTCCTACGGCAAATTCTTCCGCCGTTGTTCAGCTCTAGCGGTATGCGATGCGCATATGGACGTGCCCCTTTGTCCGCTAACTGAAAGGTTTGCCCATTACCCGTAGCCGTAGCCTTGGTACGTGGTGGTGAGATTACTTTTCTCAGGGGAGGGGCTGTTATGAGTCCTGCTACCGACACCGCCGCCAACGGCGTGGAGCCGCCAGGGTGCGTAGTAGCCCCTTGGCGCGCTTTTCATGAACAAGCGAGCGCGCAGGAGCGTGTTGCCGGGACCGGCCGCGCGGAATCCGGCGAGGCTAAGTCGCCGGTTCTCGGTTGCGGCAGGCGCGCGGTCCTCTTCCATGTGGGCAGATTCGGTGTCGCCGGTAAGAAGAACGCTGTCACCACTTCCATCAGCAAGCGCGGCTTCCTTTTTTCCCTTGGCGCAGCCTCCGATGTCGGGTTGGGGAGGTTCGCCTCGGACGACATCGCGCTGTCGACTTTCTATAGCGACCGGACCGAGAAACTTATTAAGCTATCGCCTGCGCTCAAGCGCTTCGGTAGCCGCTTCACGCGGTTGGTGGGCGTTGCCGAAACCAAGCCGGTCGGCCGTACCGGAATCACGCGGTTGATACCGCTCGCCCATCAAGCCTGTCCGAACGACTACGCGCTCGCTTCGTCCACCTCGCTGGCCGTTGGCAACGAGCTGGCGGGGAGGTTATCGGAGGCGTGTGGCATCAAGCTGGGGCACTCCACTCGATTACACCGCATCGGCCGTCCAAGGCGGTCCTCGCGTGCGTCGTTAGCCGCTGCGAGCCGACAGACCGTCGGTGGTGGAGACCCGTTTGCCGAGGTCTTCCCAGGTGGAGCATCGCTCGCTGCTGGTGGCGAAGTTCGCGAGTCGCCAACCGGCGACGGTTTCGTGAGTCGAGAAGCTGTTCTCTGCCGAAATGCTGGCGCGCAAGGGCAATGTACGAGGTACGGATGGTAGTGGTTCGAGACAACACTTCCGGCCGGCCTGGGAGCTTCGAAGAGGGGCAGTAATGTCGAAACCGTGCGTAGGTTCTTGGCGGGCCGTGACGGCAATCCGAAAGAACGGGCATAGAGTCACTACAATCCCGTCTTCCGCGAATAACCTCGCAGAAATCGGCAAGGATAGGCATTGATTACGATCAAGAATAATTCGCAATACCGAGTGCTTGCCGGGTTCCTCGGCCGCTTGCGGCCGCTCGCTTGCGCGCTGTTGGCGGCAGCCGCTGTGACGCTCAGCGCTTGCGCTACGCTGCCCGAGGCTCATATGGCGAGCAGCGGGCGCGAGGCGGCGGCTACGGGGCTTGATCCGGCTCTGCAGCAGTTCCTGAGCGACGCGCCGGCGGCGAGCGTGTTGGCTTTAGCGGACAGCCCTTGGGGCGCGAACGTCATCATCTCCGTACAAGAACCGTACTACGCCGCCAGCGGCCGTATCTGCCGTGCATTGACCGTCGAGTCTGGTGCCGGCAGCTGGCCCGGTCTGGTGTGCCGGCTGCCCGACGGCGGTTGGCAAGCGGTGCGCGTATTGCATTACCAAGGGCGGCCGCTGCTGAGCTCCGCCCCTGAACGAGCCGAATCCGGGGTGGCCCAATGAGCGTTTTCTGGCGCGCCCGCCAGCTGGGCAAGTTCCTGTGCATCGCCCTCGCAGCGTTGGTATCGTCGGCGTCATCGATGGCGCAGATCGCCACTGGCCTAGGAGATGTTCCCGCCGAGCAGCAGGTGGGGCGCCTGCCCCCCGCGCAGGAGCCGGCGTCCCCGGTGGATCGTCGTGTAGGTACCTATGGTCCGGTGGTGAGCACGCCGGAGCCGCAAGAGCAGCAAAGCGAGATCCCGCCCTTCGGCGCGGAACTTTTCACCGGCGGCTTCCGTGGTCCGCGTGCCCTGGGGCTGAACCCGTCGTACCGCATCCTGCCGGGCGACCAGATCACCTTGCGCGTATGGGGGGCGGTGGAGTTCGAACGCGTGCTGGTGGTCGACGCACAGGGCAACGTCTTCGTGCCGTACGTCGGCCCCGTGCATGTGGAGGGCGTGTCCCACGGCGAACTGGACGCCAAGGTTAAGGCCGCGATCAAGCAGGTGTTCCCCGACAACGTATCGGTCTACACCAACCTGCAGGGCGTTCAGCCGGTGGCGGTGTTCGTCACGGGGTACGTCAAGAAACCTGGCCGCTACGCTGGCAATCCCAGCGACTCCTTGTTGTATTTCCTCGACCAGGCTTCCGGCATCGACCAAGCCAGTGGCAGCTACCGCCGTATCCGGATCCTGCGAGACGGCGGCACCATCGCCGAGGTGGACCTCTATGACTTCCTGGTCAGTGGCAAGCTGCCTCGGCCTCAGTTCCAGGATGGGGACACTATCGTCGTCGAGCGCCGAGGGCCGGTGGTCACCGTCAGCGGCGATGTTGCCCAGGCTTATCGCTTCGAGCTCGATCAGGACGCCAAATTGGGGCATGAGCTGATCGAAATGGTGCAGCTCAAGCCCGGTGTGTCCCATGTCCTGCTCCGCGGCGTGCGCGAGGACGGACCGTTCTCCAAGTACCTCTCGCTGCACGCCTTTCGCGACGACATGCTTAAAGGCGGCGACGAGGTGCTGTTCTCCATCGATCAGCGCTCCGATGTCATCGTGGTGCAGATCGAGGGCAGCTACAAGGGGCCGTCACGTTTCGCCGTGCCGAAGGATGCCACCCTGCAGGCGCTGCTCGACAGCATTGAGGTCGACCCAGCGTTGGCCGACGTACGCAGCATTTCCATCCGTCGCGAAAGTGTGGCCCAGCGCCAGCGCCAAGCGTTGGAGGATGCCCTACGCCGGCTTGAGACCACCTATCTGAGCGCTCCCTCACGCACCGATGAGGAAGCCCGGATCCGCGTGCAGGAAGCGCAGCTGATCCAGGACTTCGTCAAGCGCGCCCGGGAAGTGAAGCCGAACGGCCGCATGGTGGTGGCCTATGACGGGCGCATCGCCGATGTGCGTCTGCAGGACGGCGATGTCATCACCATCCCGGAACGTTCCGACAGCTTGCTGATCAGCGGCGAGGTGCAGGTTCCGCAGGCGATCGTCTATGTCCAGGGCCATACGCTCGAGGACTACATTCGTCGCGCCGGCGGTTTCACCGACCGGGCCGATCAGGACAACATCCTGATCGTCCGGCAGAACGGTGAGGTGGTCACCAGTCGCGATGCCGAGCTGCGCCCGGGCGACGAGGTACTAGTCCTGCCGGCGGTGCCGACCAAGAACCTGCAGCTGGCGTCGACCATCGCGGAGATCCTGTTCCGCATCGCAGTCACCACCCGGACCATCCTGAATATCTAAAAGATGCAAGCGCTATCCGTCAGACCGATCGGAGATGCCGTCAGCCAGAGGGAGAGGACCTAATGCGATCCTCTTGGCAAGTTACTTGCAGCGTGTGGCACGCCATGTTCATGCGTGAAGCGGGCGCACGCATTATGGCTGACCGTTTTGGTTGGTTCTGGATGTTCGCCGAGCCTGTCGCCTATGTGGTGATCATGATTGGCGTGCGCGAAATGCTGGGCCGTACCCGCTTCGTCATAGGGGCAGATTTTATACCGTGGCTCATAACCGGTCTTATGGCTTTTAACCTATTTCGGGACGGGGTAACTAGATCGCTTGGGGCGGTCGAGGCCAATAAAGGGTTGTTCGCCTACCGTCAAGTAAAGCCCGTTGATCCCGTTTTGGTGCGTTGTGTTCTGGAAGGTATCTTAAAAAGTCTCGTTTTCCTTATCTTGATCGGAGGAGCGACCCTGCTAGGACATCCAATGCTGCCGGCGGCCCCGCTTGAAGCGGCTCATGTATGGCTGTCCGTCTGGTTGCTGGGCGTGGGTTGCGGATTGGTCGTGTCGGCTGGAGGGGCGCTTATTTCCGAGCTCGGTCGGTTTGTGCGGATGGCGATGCTTCCGATGTTTATGCTGTCCGGCGCAATTATACCAGTACAAATGTTGCCCCATGCTGTGCAGCAAAAAATGCTTTATAACCCCGTTTTGCACGGACTTGAAAGTCTGCGGCTTTGTTTTTTTCCGCTTTATAAAACCGTGCAAGGCGTCGATCTTCTCTATGTCTGGCTTTCGGCTCTGGCGGCGTTAGCACTTGGGCTCGCTCTGCATGTCCGATTCGCTAGGCAGCTTAAGATGCAATGATTCAGGTCAAGAACGTATACAAACGTTATCGTAACCGGCACGGAAGCGGCTGGGTGCTGCGTGATATTAACTTTACGGTGCCGCGCGGGATAAGCGTGGGTTTGGTGGGGCGCAACGGGGCAGGAAAATCCACGCTGTTGCGCCTGATTGGAGGTATGGACCATCCAGATCGAGGAGAAATCATACGAAAGTGCCGGGTGTCCTGGCCGATTGGACTGGCGGGTGGCTTTCAAGGTTCTATGACGGGGCGGCAAAACGTCAAGTTTGTGGCTCGCATCCATGGGAATGACAGTTTTATTGACGATGTCATTCGCAAGGTTGAAGAATTCGCGGAGCTTGGGCCAGCCTTTGATGAACCCGTCAAGACATACTCAAGCGGGATGAGAAGCCGCTTGGCATTTGGCTTGTCCCTGGCCTTCGACTTCGATCTATATATTTCTGATGAGGCAACGGCTGTCGGGGACAAATCGTTCAAGGAAAAAGCTACCCAGGCGTTCAAAGAAAAAGTCGGCAAGGCAGGTCTCATAATTGTTTCCCATAGCGAGGGGATCCTTAAAGAGCTGTGCCAAGCCGGAATATGGCTCGATCAAGGACAGGCTTATTGGTTCGACGATATCCAAGACGCCATTGCCGCCTATCATGAGAGTATTCGGCGGTCGTGAAAGATAAGTTTAAAAGACATCCTTATTGGTTTTTGGTGCTCCTTGCATTCTTTGCGGGCGGCTATTACTGGTCTTTTTGGGCGACAGATCGCTATGTCTCTGAAGCTACAGTTGTTCTTCAAGGGGTTAATATAGGGCCGCCAACGTTGAATTTTACATCGATCTTGACAGGTGGCGGCTCGCACGACTTGCTCATGCTGCGAGAGCACATGCTGTCGGTCGATATGCTGAAGAAGCTGGACGCTGAGCTAGATCTCAGAGCGCACTTTTCTGATCGTCAAATTGACGTTTTTTCTCGGCTGCGAGCGCCAGATGTTCCGATAGAGGATTTTCATCGTTACTACCTCACTCGTGTTTCCGTGAAATTAGATGAGTATGCGCAAGTGCTGCGCATCCGAAGTGAGGCTTTTGATCCGCAAACCGCACAACGTATCGCCCTATTGCTTCTGCGCGAAGGAGAGGCGCATATCAACGCATTAGGGCAACGTTTAGCCGCAGAGCAAGTGAGATTCATTGAAAGGCAAGTACAAGAGCTGAACGAACGTGTCCGCCAAGCCCAAGAGGCTGTCCTGGCGTATCAAAACGAGCACGGTTTGGTGTCGCCTACGGGTACCGTACAGGGATTGAGCGCGATAGTGGCAAGTCTAGAAGGCGAACTCGCAAAGCTAAGCGCTCGCCGGCAAGCACTGGCAGCGTCTCATAGTTCGCAATCCCCGGAGATGATTCGGCTAGATGCAGAGATCCAAGCGCTCAAGAACCAGATTAGACGCGAACAAGCGCGTTTGGCTGACGGTTCTGGGCAAGCTTTAAACCGAGTAACGGCGGAATTCGAAGCGCTGCGTATGCAGTTGGAGTTCGCTCTGGAAATGTACTCCACAGCGCGGGCAGCTTTAGAAAGTACACGGGTAGAAGCGGCGCGAACTCTGAAGCAGGTTTCGATACTGCAGAATCCAACGTATCCGGAGTACCCCACGGAACCAAGGCGGCTATATAACATTGCCGTTTTTACTTTGCTTCTCTGCCTCGGCGGAATAATAGCGCATCTCATCGCTGCAATAATCCGCGATCATTATGACTAGTTAAGTCCAAGTGTGCGATAAAGATGTCCGAAGTGTAACCCCGATCCAAAGAGCCGGTGGCAATAAGTGGCATGAATACAGCGCGAGGCTTGGTAAGAGGTGACTGGAGCGATCCAAGAAAGAGAGTTCAGTTTGCTTCTTGCCGAAACTTTACCGTTCATTGTCGTTTGACGGCGTAGGATTTTCTTCTATGGATGATAGGAATGCCACCGCTTCTGTTAAGAAAGCCAGCGGCGACGCCTCCAACTCCGCAGACATATACGCGAAGATTGGTCTGTTGGAAGCAGAGAACATGCTGCTAAAACGAGAGCTGGAAGAGAAGGAGTTGCAGCTTGCAGATCGCTTCCGAGAGTTGGCGATGCTCACAAAGATGCTGGAAGAAAGAAAAGGAAATGAGAGTCTTGCTCCCACGGCCGGACGCAGCCTGCCTCAATGCCCTTTTTTACGGATTAAAGCAAAATTTTCGCGAGGTTTAACGCGAGTGTTCAATTTCCTGCCGCCGCTTAGACGTAAAAAGCTCATCTTGGAAAAGCAGGTAGACTTGATAAGACAGTCCGGTTACTTCGATGAAGCCTGGTACCTGTCTAGGTTCCCTGATGTGGCGGAAAAGAATATAGATCCGATTGCCCACTATCTCAAGTACGGCGCGAAAGAAGGCAGGGATCCTAGTCCAATTTTTAGTACCGTAGATTATCTAACTTTAAATCCTGACGTAAAAGAAGCGAAAATAAATCCCCTCCTGCATTATGTGTTGCATGGTCGGGCCGAGGGGCGAGGCATTAGGATAACGGCAATAAATAGGTAACGTTCGGAGCGGGTGCGGGTAATGCATACACAGGGTGAGTTGGATATCGTGCAGAGCAGTGCGTATTTTGATGCGCACTGGTATTCGCAAAAGTATCCTGATGTATTGCAGAGCGGTTTGCATCCTTTCGATCATTATCTGCGTTACGGCGCGCTTCTCGAAAGAGATCCGAGTCCGCTTTTTTGTACAAGGTTCTACCTTGAAGCATATCCGGATGTTGCAAAAAGCGGCATGAACCCTTTGGTGCATTACGTTTTGTATGGCCGAGATGAGGGAAGAGTACCGCATCCAACGGTGCACCAAGGGAGGAGCGCACGCCGTAAAATGCTTGATGCTATAGATGAGGCCATTGCGAAACTCTGGGGTGGCTTTTCTGAGCTAGCGCTGTCGATCTTAGAAAGATATGTACATTCCCCGCCGGGATTTGACCGCCTTAGGGCGTGCGCCGCGGTCGCCTCATGGAAGTATGTTCATGGGGACGTACCAGCTGCCCTCGAGCTGCTTGTCAAGGGAATGGAAGGAGTCGAACGGTGGCGTCGCCGTGAAGCCGTGATGCTGAGCAAATGTTACGCGCGGCTTGCCGATTTTGATGCGATACGGGATCTGCTTCGCGACAAGGACATTCGGGCTTTAATGGGGCCTCTCTTGCCGTACGTGGAGGCCAATAGTCTAGCTGGGCACTCCATCTTCGATCGCGCGCGTCTCGACGCTATTAACCGGTTGTTTATCGAAAAGGGGCTCGCTCCGCTCCAAAAGCGCAGAGCAGAAGACGAGTTGAGCATCGGCAACATCGCGGCAAATGCGGTGTGTGGCAGCTCAATACAACCCAAGATATCAATCATAGTTCCTGTCTATAATGCGGAAGACAGTATAGCGATCGCGCTAGACGGTTTGCTGAATCAGACGTGGCGAAATATCGAAGTTATAGTTGTAGATGATGCGAGTACGGATCGCACCGCGGATGTCGTTTTGGAGTATGCCAAGAAACACCGCTGTATAAAGTTTTATAGAAACACAAAGAATCAAGGTGCGTACGTTGCAAGAAACAGAGGATTTGAATTGAGCACAGGCCAATTCGTTACCGTGCACGACGGTGATGATTGGTCCCACCCTCAAAAGTTAGAGCTGCAGATGGCCGCGCTCGCCTCGAACCCGGAAGCGAAATGCTCGGTTTCTTTTTGGGTTCGTGTGCTTCCCCGTCTAATATTTTTGGGGCCATGGCAGTTGAGTGATGGTTTTATAGAAAAGAATCACTCCTCCGCATTGATGCATAGGGACATCGTGCAGAAGCTAGGTGGATGGGATTCTGTTAACGTGGGGGCGGATACCGAATTTTTATGGCGCCTTGAGGCGGTGTACGGCAAGGATGCGATTGTCGATGTTTTGCCCGATGTCCCACTGTCGTTTGCGCTTGTTTCCGAAAGCTCGCTGACACGAACCAGTGCGACGCATGTCAAAACAATCCATTATGGACTTAGATGGCATTATCGGGATGCAGCGCAATGGTGGCACCGACATTCAATAGATAAGAGAATGCATCGCATAAGCGAGCAACTGCCGTTTCCAGTTCCTATTGGAAACACAAATAACGCTACGAAGGCGTTTGACCGCCTATATGTGGCCGATTTTTCGCTGCAGAGCAATGAAGTGGATCAGGCGTTGCACTTGATTGATCAATATGAAAGATCGGGTGGCGACAGGAAAGCGCTGATTCACTGGCCTAGCGCAGAAGGCAGGCATTCTGGGCTAGATGATCGGATCTATGTAATCTGTATTAAATACGGAATTTCAATTGTGAACCCGGGCGAGTCCGTGAAGGCCAGTAGTATACATTTGATAGGGGATCGAGCGTTTAAACACGTCCCGGACAATATGCCGGTCGTAGTGGGCGGGGCTCCTGTCTATTGGCACAAGAATGAAGATGAGGTGCTCGGCCCGCGGTTCTGTGCAGATGTATGGGCCCGAATCTCGACATGGAAAGAGGAGGAAGTCGAGATCTGAGAATTGTTTCCATCTCCAGCGAAGTGTAACTAAGGGGGCCCATCGGCCGTTGAATGTATCTCCTGGGTCTACTTAAAGCCTTAATGAACGTCAGCTCCTAGGTGCCCTTGTTTGAAAAGACTGAGTGCAATAACCGTGAGAAGGTTATGTGGTTTAAAGATTGGACCCATAGGAGTACGGCCACGTGCGGCACGTTCATATTGATGGCGCCATCGGAAGCTCAGGAGCTGGTGTAACTTTTACGCGCTTTATTGTTGAGTTTTTTGGCTGCGTGAGCGTGCTGACAGCTATGGTTCTATGCCGAGCTGTTAACTCCACAGTGAACTTAACGGCAGTCGGTGGAAGAACCGCTCTAGCTGGGGGACCAATTCTGAGCGGCAGTTTGCGATTCTTAGTCATGAGATCTTTTGTTTGCGCAGAATAGTTTAGAGTTTCTGGCTATTCAGCGAAATCAGTTATTTAATTTTAGTTTGGGGCTGCTAATGTTTAATTCAGTTTACAAAAATGTTGATAGGAGTGAGGGGGCGGTCCTAATTAGCTTCTTTGGTGGCGACGAGTATTATTATAGAGCCGCCGATAGGCTTGCCTCTCAGTGCCGGAAATGGGGGGTCTCCCACGATATCTGTGAGTATGTGCCTGGCCCCAAAGAGGGGTGGAAGGAAGTTTGCAAAAAGAAAGTTGAGTTCTACGCTGCGAAGCTGCGTGAGCATCAGCGTGCGGTGCTATGGGTTGACGTTGATGCACAAATTATCGGCGACCCGCGGTCTGTCATGAATTCTTCCGCGGATATCGCTGCGTTTCTAAGAAATTTTAAGTATTTCATCGGCTTCGATCCGATGCAATACGCTAGACTCTTTCACCCTGGATATCTATTTTTCGCTTACAACGAGCGAACGCTCGACTTTATGGCGAAGCTGGAAGAAGCGGTGGCTAAGTCGCCAGAGGGGGCGACAGACGACTACGTGTTTCACGAAGTTCTGCGGGAGTATGAAGGTCATCTGCGCTTCGAGCTCCTGCCGCCCCACTTCATGGTCACCAGTAACGAGTCCGAGCTCCGCGGCAAGGCAATATTTCAGCATGCTGATAGTGGTAATGTTCAAGAGCACTTGGGAACGGCCGTTCAGCATGAGGTAGGCGTGCTTGCGGTCGCGCGCCAGACACGCGTTCTGAGAGCCGCAGCGCATGATGCCATAAAGGAAGGAGCTTTAGGTGACGCGGCGGTTTTCCTGCGCCGTATTCGTCGCGTGGATCCTGAGGACAGAGATTCGCTGCTGAAGATACTTTCGATTTATGCGCGTCTGGGTGAGGAGAAAAAGTATCGCTATCACCTGGAAAAAGCCAAAAAGATACCGGAAGTCCGTAGCGCCGCTCTCCGTGCAGACATCGAAAGGCGGCTGCTTGCTAAGGACTACGTAGGCGCGGAGAGAACGGCGGCGCTTCTGAAGAAGGACGGCAAAAAGGAGGACATCGGCTTTATAGAAAGCCGAATGTTCAGATATGGCTTGGACCGCCGTGCGGAAGAGGCGGGCATCCCAGATGAGGCGCGAGTACCCTTATGGTGGTGGGAGCAGCCGTACCCTGGCAACCTGGGAGATATTGTCAATCCGTATATTATTGAGAAGATTACTGGTGTTCCGCCGAAGTTTTCGACGAAATCGCCGCGGGTTCTAGCAATTGGTTCGATTATAAAGTTCGCAAAAGACAGAGACAGTATATGGGGGGCAGGGGCTCCGTCGGACGTGACTCCTATCAACAAGAATGCAAAATATTGCGTCGTGCGCGGTCCCTTGACAAGGAAGCTGGTTTTGGACGCTGGCGTTGATTGTCCGGAAGTTTATGGGGATCCGGCGTGGCTACTGCCGTTGATATATCAGCCGCCAGTTTTGCGCAAAACACACAGGCTTGGTGTAATCAGGCATTGGGTTCATAGCAAAGTGGATCTAAAGCTTGATGATGATGTCCGCGATATCTCCATCATACGCTGTGGGTATAAGCAGATCGAACAGTTTATTGATGAGCTGTTGTCATGCGAAGCGGTGCTATCGACATCGCTTCATGGCGTTATTATCGCAAATGCGTACGGGGTGCCGGCAAAGCTTTGCACGGTAACCGACTCTGTGCGCCAAATCCATGGCGACGGAAGAAAGTTCGATGACTATTTCCTGTCTATCGGAAAATCAGATGTTCAGCCGCTGGACTTGAGCGCGTTACCGAGAATCACCAGTAACATGGCCAAGCTGTGCGTCGACAATCCGATTAAACCTATAAATGTTGCTGCGCTTTTGGACGCCGCGCCTTTCAAGGTCTTAGATAGCGTCAGAAAGGCGGCGCGAAAGCTGGGATAAGCGTCGTTTGGAGGAGGCGTTCGGTGCGAAGGGACTCGGCTTATTCAGACTTGAAGATCGTATACGTGCGCGAGCGGTCCACTAACTGGTCGCGCAAGCGGCTGCGCACAGTGGTTGACCGAAAAATCGAAGCCTCCTTTTTCTCAAAGATTGATTCGCGCCGCACAGCGCTATCAAGGCTCGCGCCCAAGAGGTTACCAGGTGTATATGACGGGGCCGCAAAGGGAGGGGAAGCGGCCCTGGCGACCATGGCTCGCTTTTCTATTCCGCCAGCGTACGGCCGCATTCTTTACGCGTTGGTCGAGGAGATCAAGCCTCGCTTAGTCGTAGAGGCGGGCGCGGGCTATGGAATATCTGGGATGTACATTGGATGTGCGCTGAGCGATGACCCTGATGCGTCATTCATTACCTTTGAGCCCGGAGAATATGCTGCTATAGCGGAGGATTCGGTCTCTCAGGTCATTGATAACGCTTTCGTAATTCGCGACCGGTTTGAGCGTTTCTATCAGTACTTGGATGCGGACGCAGAGATTGGTTTTGCGTTCTTCGATGCTGTGCATGCCTATGGGGCGCTGCGCCGCGACACAAAGCTAATAAAAGGGTGGTTATCGCCGGGGGCAATGATCGTTTTGGACGATGTAAATTACTCGGAAGAGACGCGAGCGGCTTGGTCTAAGATTGCGACAGACCGAGACGTGGATTTTTCGGCGCTGATCAATAAGCGGCTGGGCGTGATCGTTTATGCCTAACATAAGTGTGCTTGTTCCGGTTTATAACGCGGAAGCATTGGTGGGGCAGGCTGTAAGGAATATTTTGTTGCAAACGTTGAGGCCAACTATCGTCGAGTTCCTTGACGATGGGTCGACAGATGGAACTTGGTCTTGCCTTATGGCGGAGGCTGAGACTCTAAAATCAGCAGGCGTTCAGGTCAAACTTCTGAGAAATGAGATTAATCGAGGAAGAGGCCAGTCTCGCAATATACTGCTGAAGAGTTCTTCTGCAGAAGTTGTTTCCTGGTATGACATCGATGACTTGTGGGGGCCCGCCAAGCTTGAGGAACAGGCTGCAGCTTGGAGCAGCCTTAGCAAGGAGCTTCAGGCACGCACGATACTTTATTGTGATTATCGGGTGTTTCACGGAAATGGAGATGTCATCGGGCGGAGCGTAAGCTTGCCCCCGCAAATCGACGTTCATCAGATGTTGGCTGTCAGTGGGGGATTCAGGACGATACAACTGCAGACAACGTTCGGGGCAAGAGAGGCCTTTCTTATTGGGGGAGGCTTTCAGGAAGATTTGAATTATGGCGAGGATTTTGCGTTTGTTGTATCGCACCTAAGCGCTGGTGGAGTTTTGCGCAAGTGCGAAGAGATGGGGGCGGAGAGTGTCTTTTACTTCCAAGATCTGAGCAAAGTCAACACGAGGGAAATTTATTTTTCGCAAAAATTAGTTTGCGAAAGGTTCAAGGGCCAGTTTGACGCTTGCGGCGTAGATGTTGACGAGTATTTGTCTTATAAGAGGCTGCTCTACAATTTTAACGCTTGCCTCGCTCAACGTGATTTTGAATCTGCAAAGGCAATAGTATTCGGTGCAGTTCATTGGCGGCGGAATAAGGCGGTCCGAGATTTGTTGCGGCGGCAGTTGGGTAGGTTGCGAGCTGCGCAGAGTAAACTGAAGGACCGTATCGCCTCGGAACCCGAGGAAGAGCAGAGCAAGGCGGCCAGTGAGGTGCGGCGTATCGTGTTGAGGGAACGAGAACCGTTTGGCTATGAAATATTTTTTAATAAGGACGAGGTTATTCCTAAAAAAATAGTTTTAGAGTGGCTAGATGATAATCAAGACGTTCTAGAGGTGAAGCGTGCTAACAATGCTCAGGAAGAGATTTCTGTTAGCCAACTGGACGTCCTCAGGAATTATATTCGCGGAGCCAGAAGGCTCCGGGTCAAGTTGATTTGCTCTTCATCGTCTATTATGCGTACGTTTCGCGTTTTGCGTAATAGCGACGGTGTCATAGGATTGAAGTAGTCGGATTTTTGAGAAGACGCTTTCTGTGCCTCATGGTGGCGCGTTGCATTGTTAATCTTGTCCGAAGTTGCGAAAGCCCTTCTGGTTTGGTCGTTTCGCCAAAAGACTGGGTGCCGGAAATGGTCCGCGGAAACGATGTGAGCGGACTTGCTTAGGCCTAGATGAGGATTGATCGCTGTAAGTGTAATAATATTTCGACGGGAAATACCTCTCGGAGGGGTGACAATCTTCATCGGATAAACAATAAATCGCTCGTCAAGCTGTGCCGGGCAATTCTCTGTATATCAGTCAAAGCTCTCCGCAACATGATTTTCGGGTAATCGGCGTTTGAGCCCCTGAAGATATAGAAGGGGCGGAGACTGCGTTCGTGCCCCGACGCTCAGGTGGGATCCCTTGTGGGGGAAGAGGGCGGCTGTTAGCCTACAGCGGTTGCGGCGAGCGTCTTCTACGATATGCCGTCGCCATCTTAGATTGGGGCGAGAGCATAGTCGCTGGCTATACCGGAACGTGGGCTTCTCCGCGGGGTATGGCAGGTGTCTGCTACAGCTAGCTACGCCGCGTGCGAACCGAGAAGCCGGTCCGGTCCCGGTGGGGCTCGCTCGACCGCGAGGTGTCGAGACTACGGGACGCTCAAAGGACTGAGTTTATATACCCCCAGCAAGCGGGTAGCCGCGCCTTAATTCAAGCTCACGACTGATGACATCTATATCCTAAACGCATGGATCGTTCTGCGCGAGAGGAAGTGCGCCCTCTTCGATGGTGATACATGGGGACACCGTTAGCGGATATATGCATCGCTCAAGCCTAGCAGCCGACTTCCGGCAGAGGCGTAAAGAGATGAAGCGTGTCGGGGCAGGGGAGCGGTACTAGGCGCGTGCGCAGCCAATGGCATCCTGGAGCTTTCAGTCTCTCGGCGCGCTAAGGCTATAGGCGCCCTGCAATGCGGCTGGCCCGTCCTACCTGGCAAGGAACCCCGCTGCGCCGGAGTGTGTCACCGTCAAGGTCTCAGGTACGTCCCCATTGTTAGGTGCGGAGCAAGGAGCCACATGCATGTGGATATGCCGTCGGCATCGACGCTGAGGGCTCTAATGCTTGGAACACGTCAGTACGAGGTCGGTAGAGCGTTATGGCGCGATAGA
>ERZ777003.804-NODE-804-length-56407-cov-14.433986_pt1 | contig 56407 bp, 47 predicted proteins | sample MGYA00374956_ERZ777003 | MGnify/ENA primary metagenome ERZ777003 (study PRJEB29302, sample SAMN06268252) | bioreactor metagenome | isolation source: Joint BioEnergy Institute, California, USA | place: USA:Joint BioEnergy Institute, California, USA | collected...
CTCAGCTCGGCTGGCCGCAGGCCCGGTTGGCCGGCACGGCCTCGTGGATCTTCGCCGGCGGCGGCAGGTCGAGGCTCTTCATCAAGGCGACGAACGACTCGAGCGTCATCGATCCGCCGACGCGCGGGTTCAGGCGCTTCTCCTCGCCGATCGTCGAGACGGTGAAGCCGCGGTAGTCGTGCGCCGGGTACACGAGCGTCTCGTCGGGCAGCGTGAAGAGCTTGTCGTGGATCGAGCGCCAGAGCGTCGCGGCGTCGCCCTCCTGGAAGTCGGTGCGCCCGCAGCCGCGGATGAGAAGCGCGTCGCCGGTGAGCACGCGGAGCGGAGCGCCCTCGGCGGAGACGAGGAAGCTCATGCACCCGTTCGTGTGGCCCGGCGTGGCGAGCGCGCGGATGGAGACGCGCCCGACGCGGACGACGTGGCCGTCCGTCAGCGCGACGTCCGCACACGGCGCGCCTCCTTGCGCCGAGACGTGCGTGATCGCCTTCGTCAGCTCGCGGAGCCTGCCGGCGCCCGTGACGTGGTCGGCGTGGACGTGCGTGTCGAGCACGGCGACGAGCTTCAGCCCGAGCTCGCCGACGAGCTTGAGATCGCGCTCGACGTGCTCGAGCACGGGGTCGACGAGCGCGGCCTCGCCGGCGTCCGCCACCAGGTACGTGTACGTCGAGGATTCCTTGTCGAAGAGCTGGCGGAAGATCATGGCTGAGTCGTCCCCTCCGGTGCGCCGTGATCCGGCTCGACGAGCTCGACGAGGACGCCGCCCGTGGCCTTCGGGTGGAGGAACGCGACCTTGTGTCCGCGCGCGCCCTTGCGAGGCGTCTCGTCGATGAGCGGTACACCGAGCGCCTTCAGCGTCGAGAGCGCCTCCTCGATGCCCTCGACCTCGACGGCGATGTGGTGGAGGCCGGGCCCCCGCTTCTCGAGGAAGCGGACGAGGCTGTCGTTGCCCTTGGGCGAGATGAGCTCGAGGCTCGTCTCGCCGATCGGGAGCAGGGTCGCCTCCGTCTTCTGGGAGGCGACGACCTCCCGAACGCCCGGCTCGAGCCCGAGGACCTGCTTGTACTTGGCGACGGCCTCATCCGTGTCCGCGACACAGATGGCGACGTGATCGATCTTCTTGACGCGCACCATGCCTGGGCTCTCCCTCGCGATGCTAACTCCCTAACCGCGACACGTTACTGCGACAATGCAGGAGCATGCATGCTAGAGTCCGCCGCATGAAGCGCATCGCCGCTGTTGCCGTCGCCGCCGCAGGTCTCCTCTTCCTCGCCGTACCGAATACCGCATGCAGCAACTCGCTCTCGCAGCCGTTCGAGAGCATGCGGAGCCAGCCCATCGTCATTCACCGTCTGCAGAACTACGAGCCGCCCGCTCCGCAGGCTGGCGCCGCTCCGGCCACCATCCCGGGCCTGCCGCCGCAGATCCAGCAGTGGCTCCAGGGCGCCGCCGCGGCGCTGCCGCCGGGCCTCATCCCGCCGGGGCTCTTGCCCGGCACCGCCGCGCCGACGCCGCCCCAGGACGCGCCGCGCTTCTACGGCTTCCGCATCCTCGGATCGATGACCATCACCGACCCGAAGATGCGCGACGAGATCCTCGAGCTGTTCGGCAAGGAGTCGAACTTCGAGGCGCCGGCGCAGTCCTGCATGTACGCCGAGTTCGGCTTCCAGATCGGCCAGCCGGCCCCGCCCGGGCAGCCGCCGGGCGTGCCGGGCGCCGCTCCGCCCGCGGACGTGCTCGTCTCGCTGTCCTGCGACCAGGTCCAGATGAACAACTACAGCTGGCCGTACGGGACGAAGACCGGGCTGACGCACTCGACGTCCAACAAGATCGTCTCGATCGTCCAGCGCGCCTTCGGCGGGTGACGTTTCTCGTCGCGTTGACGAAAGCCCGCGGCTGAGGAACGACAGCCGCGGGGGCTCATGTCGAACGTCACTCTCACCTCCTACGAACCGCACCCGGCGCTGGCCTGGGTCTACCAGCGATTCTTCGAGCACATCGAGGTCGACGAGGCCTTGGCCGAGCGCGTCCGCGAGGCCGAGGCCCGGGGGACCGTCGTCTACGTCCTCCGCAACCTCTCGTTCGTCGACCTCCTCGCGCTCGACTACCTGACGAAGAAGCTCGAGCTCCCGCGCGTCCGGTTCGCGAACGACATCGGGCTCTGGAAGCTCGAGCCGAAGCCGAGCCGGCGCGGGCTCTTCTCCTCGCTCTTCGCGCGGACGGAGGCCGACGACGTCGCGCGTCTCCGCAGCGCGCTCGACGCGGGCGCGTCGGCGGCGCTCTTCTTGAAGCGACCGCCCTCGATCCTCGAGCCGCCCCCGGCCGTGCCCTGGCGCGGCGGCGCCGCGCGAACGGCCCTCCCCACGCGCGGCAAGACGGAGGGCGACGTCTACCTCCGCGCCGTGCTCGAGGCGCAGCGCGCGTCGAGCAAGCCGATCCTGCTCGTCCCTCAGGTGTTCGTCTGGACGCGCAGGCCCGACGCGCAGAAGCAGAACATCGTCGACACGCTCTTCGGCCCGCGCGAGTGGCCCGGCCAGATCCGCACGGTGACCCAGTTCTTGATGAACTGGCGCCACGTCACCCTCCGCGCGGGCGAGCCGGTCGACGTCCAACAGTTCCTCGTGAACGAAGGCGGCGGGGAGAACGGCGAGCGGCCGACCGACGAGGTCCTCGTCCGCCGCCTCATGTACACGCTGCTGCGCCGTCTCGAGCGCGAGCGCCGCGCCGTCGTCGGACCGACGCGAAAGCCCGCCGACCGCCTGCGCGATCAGGTGATCCGCAGCCCGCGCCTGCAGAAGGTGATCAAGGACATGGCCGGCGAGGGCGAGGCCGAGCGCCGGGTGCTGACCTGGCGCGCGCTCTCCATGCTCCGCGAGCTCGAAGCCGAGCTCGATCCGAACGCCCTCCGCGCGCTGGACGCCGCGTTCGACGCCACCGTCGCCCGCATGTACAGCGGCTTCGAGATCGACAAGGAGGGCCTCGAGCGGCTGCGGGCCGCGTCGAAGGACGGCACGCTCGTCCTGCTCCCCAGCCACAAGTCGCACGTCGATTACATCATCCTGTCGCGGCTCTTCATGCACGCGAACATGCCCGTGCCGCTCGTCGCGGCGGGCGACAACCTCTCGTTCTTCCCGCTCGGCCCGATCCTCCGGCGCGGCGGAGCGTTCTTCATCCGCCGCAGCTTCCGCGGCGACCGGCTCTATGCCGCCGTGGTCGACGCGTACATGCGCCGGCTCATCATCGACGGCTGGCCGCTCGAGTTCTTCCTCGAAGGCGCGCGTTCGCGCACGGGCAAGCTCCTTCCGCCGAAGCTCGGCCTTCTCTCGATCGTCGTCGACGCCGTCCTCGGCGCCGCCGAGAGCAACGGCGCCGGTTCCGGCCGCAAGGTGTACTTCTGCCCGATCTCGATCGGCTACGAGCGCGTCGTCGAAGAGCGCGAATACGTCCGGGAGCTCACCGGCGGCGAAAAGAAGAAGGAGGACGTCCGCGGCCTCGTCGCCGCCGCGGAGAGCGCCCTCGGTCGCTACGGGCGGCTCAACGTGCAGTTCGGCGAGCTGCTCACCGTCGAGAGCGTGATGGCCGAGCTCGGCGAGAGCTCCGCCAAGATGACGCCGGCCCGCCGGCGGGCGCTCGTCACGCGCCTCGCCTACCGCGTGATGAACGAGATCAACCGCGTGACGGCGATCACACCGAGCGCCCTCGTCGCCGCCGCGCTCCTCACGCACGGCCGGCGAGGCATCTCGCACGCGGATCTCGTCACGGCCTGCGAGCGCTTCGCTCGCATCCTCCGCGGCTACGACGCGCGCTTCACGCCCTCGCTCGTCGTGCCTCTCGAGGAGTGGTCGTCCGCGGACGTGAACGCTCCACCGCTGCGCCACGGCGCGATCCGCGAGGCGCTCGAGCTGTTCCACCGCGCCGGCCACATCGAGACCCACAAGCCCGGCGTGCCGGTGGGCGAGAAGCACGAGCAGCCTCGGCCGGGGCCGGAGGCCGTCTACGTGGTCCCCGACGTCGCGCGCCTGTCGCTCGACATCGCGAAGAACCTGATGGTGCACTTCTTCGTGAGCCGCGCGATGATCGCGACGCCTCTCCTCGCGGCGTCCGGGGGGCCGGCCGACGACGCCGACGGCGCTCCGGGAGGCCTCACGCGAGCGCAGCTCGCCGAGCGCGTGCAGGCCCTCTCGCGCCTCTTCAAGTACGAGTTCCAGTTCCGGGCCGACGCCACGTTCGAGACGATCTTCGCCGAGACCCTCGAGGCGATGCTGGCCGACGAGGAGATCGAGGTCACGACCGGCGATCGGAAGGAGAATGACGTCATCCGCATCGCGCGCGGCGGCGAGGGCCGCGAACGCGCGATCCTCCACGTTCGGATGATCCTCAGCTTCCTCGAGGGCTATCGCATCGCGGCACGCGCATGCAGCGCGCTCCTCAAAGGGCCCCTCGCGCCGAAGGACCTCGCGAAGCGCGCGATGGCCGTCGGCGAGCGCATGTTCCTCGCCGGCGAGATCGCCTGCCGCGAGGCCGTCACCCGCCCCGTGATGGAGAACGCATTTCTCGCCTTCGTCGACCAGGGCTACCTCGGCCGATCCGACGGCAAGTACGTCCTGCCGGAGAGCTACGCGAGCGCCGACGCCGTCCGCGTCATCGAGGGCCGCATCGCGGCTTACCTGCCCGCGCGCATCTGACCTCGCGGCGTGCGCGCTCGAGCTCGAGCGATCGACGAGCTCGAGCGTGGATCAGAGCGCTGACGCGCGCCTGGTGCCGGCACGCCGCGCGCGACGCGCGAACGGGCGGCTGACGAAGAAGAGCTGCGTCAGCTCTCGCTCGAGCACGCGCCCGATGGTCTCCTCCGCGTGCTCGACGACGTCGACCACCTCCCAGGCCGGGCGCACGCACGGCCCGTATTCGGCCACCAAGTCGCCGTCGACGGCGACTTCGAGCCTGTGCATTTCCTCCCCACCCCACGCCGAGCGCGAGGCCTTGCCGGCTCCTGCCCTTCTCATGCTCGGGCGCCCCCTTCCCCCCTCACGGACCGCCTCGGGGCCTCCTCCCAGTCCTCCCGACCCCGGGCGCTCCAAATCGAAGTCAATCCAAGATGTTCAAGAAAGACCGCTCCTCCGGGTGCCCCGAACGAGCGCGTCGAGCTCGTCGACCAAGCTCGCGGCCATTGCCCGCACGATCCGCGTCGAGTGCGCTCCGCCGCTGTCACGGCTCGGAGTCTTGCTGAGCAAGTCCTCGACCTGTCGTGCGAGGTGCAGCGCCCGCGTGAGCACGTCCGCCGAGTCCTCTTCCTTCCGCGTGTAGACGAGCTGCGGTCCCTCGAGTGCCATTCCACTCCTCCTCGCATTCCCTCTCGCGCGCCCCACCAGAGCCGCGTCGAGGGGTGCCTTGCTCTAACCCAAGTCTTTCCACATGCAAGCAACCAATGTGAGAGGACGTTAAGATTTCTCGCACCTGTCCCTATCAAGTCGCCATCCAGACACCGATCGTCCCAACGACGTCTCCGAGGAGTCTCGAAACGTCCATCGCCCTTCTCGACCGAGCCCAACCTCGCGACAAACTCCGGGCGTCCTCTCTTTTCGGGTAAAACCTCGTCGTGGGCGTCGGCCGGATTCGCGCGATCGGGGTCGCGGTGCTCGCCTTCGCGGCGGTGGGCTGTGCGCGTGCCCCGTCCCCGCTCGCTCCCCAGTTCGCCGGCTCGATCGGCATGCCGCATCGCGGCGTCCTCACGTCGGCCATCGAGCTTCCGCCGGAGGGAGAAGGCTACAAGTGGCTGCGCCAGGACAATCGCCACTACGGGATCCCGCGGTTCGTCCGTGCGATCGAGCGCGCGGCGGCCAGCGTCGCGCGTGCTCGCCCGGGCGGCATCCTATCGGTCGGCGACCTCTCCACCCGGACCGGCGGGCAGCTCCTTCCGCACCTCTCGCACCGCACCGGACGCGACGCGGATCTCCTCCTCTACATGACGACCCTGGAGGGCGCCCCGGTCGAGAGCCCGGGTTTCATCCCGGTCGGTCCCGACGGGCTCGCCTGGGACGAGAAGAACCAACGCTTCCTCCGCTTCGACGTCGAGCGCACGTGGCTGCTCGTGAAGGCGCTGGTCGAAGATCCCGAGGCCCGCGTGCAATGGGTCTTCGCCCATCGGAACGTCGAGGCGCTGCTCCTCGAGTACGGACGGGCGCGCGGCGAGTCGGGCGAGACGCTCTGGCGCGCCATGGAGGTGATGCGCCAGCCGAACCCCGGAGGTCCCCACGACGACCACGTCCACGTGCGGACGGCCTGCACGCCGGAGGAGATCGTCGCCGGCTGCGAGCACACCGGACCTCGGCGTCCTTGGATCGACGCGCTCGACGGGGACGCCCCCGAGCCCGATCCCGACGTCGCCCTGCTCGAAGCCATCCTCCGCCCGTTCGGATCGTGGCGCCCGGAAAACGAGGATCGGACCGCGAGCAACGCCTCCGCCTCCGCCGATGCAGCCCCACGCTGATCGCGCCGCCGACCGCTCGACGGTGCCCGCCGAAGGGCTCGTGACCAGAGCGGACGCGAAGGACCTGCTCTCGATCGTCGATGCGGGCAGCGCCGACCTCGCGTACCTCGATCCACCGTTCAAGGTGGAGAAGAGCTTCGGGGCACGCCTCGCCCGCGGCTCCTCACGCGCCCGGGGGCCCGTCGCCTACGAAGACACCTGGCCGTCGCTCGAGGCCTACCTCTCCTGGCTCGAGGAGCGCATCGTCGTCGTCCGCGAGGCCCTCTCCCCTCGCGGCACGATGTGGCTGCACCTCGATCAGCGGACCGTGCACGAGGCGAAGGTCCTCTGCGATCGCATCTTCGGCGCGCGGCGCTTCCGCGGCGAGGTCATCTGGGTCCCTGGCAACGGGAGCAAGAGCCGGACGGGCCCCGGCATGGGCCACCAGACGCTCCTGCTCTACGCGCGCGGCTCCGATCCGATCTGGAACGGAAAGGACCCCGCGCTCCGCGCGCCGTTCGCCGAGACCAGCTTGTCGATGCACTTCACGAACGTCGACGCCGACGGGCGCCGCTATCGCGATCGCGTCGTCAACGGCAAGACGTACCGCTACTACGCCGACGAAGGCCGCGCCCTCGGAAGCGTCTGGACCGACTGTCCGTCGATGGCCGCCAACACCCCGCTCCGCGCCGAGACGACCGGCTACCCGACGCAGAAGCCGCTCAAGCTCCTCGATCGCATCGTCCGCGCGACGAGCAACCCCGGCTCGCTCGTCGTCGATCCCTTCTGCGGGTCCGGCACGACGCTCCTCGCCGCCGCGAGCGCAGGCCGGCGCTTCGCAGGTTGTGACATCGGCGATCTCGCGATCGCGACGACGCGCGCCCGCCTCGATGCCGCGGGCGTACCGTGGCGCGACCCACGCGAGGCGTGACGTCGAACGTCGGTCGACGTCGCGGCGACGGGACGGCCGCCGAAAGCGTCCGTCCCGCCCGCCGCGCGATGCTCACTCTTCGAACAGCCGGACCTTCCAGGGCTGGCTCTGTCCGTCCTTCGACCTCACCTCGACGAAGTACGGCTGCCCCTTCACGAAGCTCAGGTCGCCCGCGTCGTTCAGCGTGATGTCGACCGGCGCCTGACCGTCCGTCTCGACGAAGACCCTCACGTTGCCCTCGTAGTAGACGAAGAACCGGCTCGACGCGTCCGACAGCTCGAACGTCAGCCAGTCGCTCTCACCGCCGTCGGCGAGCTCGCCCGCGTCCGGGACCTCGACGATGCCGCAGCGGGTCGGCCGCAGCACGTTCGCGGTCTCCGGCGTGTCGTTCGGCTCCTCCTCGAGCTCGCCTCCCTCGAAGCACGCGATTCCGCCCTCCGGCCCGCCATCCGGATACAAGATGATCTCCTTCCCGGCGTCCCACGACGGGTTCGGATTCTCCGTCCCGGAGTCCTGGGGAGGAGGAGGCGGGGGCGGCGGCGGAGGAGGCGGCGGCGCACTATCGCGGTCCTCGCTCGGTGATCCCGCGTCGGCCGCGACGACGTCCTGGGTCTCCGATCCCCCACAAGCGACCCAAACGCCGACAGCGCCGAGGACGCTCACCCCGAAGAAGAAGCGAGGAACGAGTGACTTTCGCATGGGATCAGGATTGCACGACTGACGGCCGTTGGCCCAGCAACGAGTCAGTCCTCAGTCCTCAGTCCTCAGCCCTCAGCTCGGCCGTCCGGCTCTCCCGAAGCCTCGAGTCGAACATCGAAGCGTCTCGTCTCCGGAAATTTTCAAACTGGATACCTTCGACGAAGTCGAAACCAAGGCCCGAGCGGTCGGGCCCGAGAGCCTCGAGGACGAGAAGTCCTCGGGTAGCTCGCCGAGCCCGCCGGCCGACAGCGCACGATTCGAAGCCGAGGACTGCTCCCGAGCGCCGAGCGAGGCCCTGACGAGGCCAGCCCCTCACCGCTCGTACAGAATCACGTTGTGCACCCTCGCCTCCGATCCCCCCGCGTTCTCGTAAGCGTGCGGGCGGTCGGCAGGGAACGAGACGCTGTCGCCGGGCAGGAGCTCGAGCACTTCGCCGTCGACGTGGAGGCGGAGCGTACCGGAGAGGACGACCAGGAACTCGTGCGTGCCGGGAGCGTGCGCTTCGGATGCGTGGGTGGCGCGTGCCGAGAGGCGAAGCTCGTAGAGCTCGACGAGCGGTGAGGCGCCGGCGGGCGTGAGCGGACGGCTCTCGAGCTTGCCGTCGCGGGAGCGGAGCACCTGGGCGTCGTCGCGACGGAGTATGCTGATGCCCGTCCTCGGCTGACCGAGCAGATCCGCGAACGGGACGCCGAGGCCGACGGCGATCTTCCAGAGCAGCCCCACCGTCGGGTTCGTCTTGCAGGTCTCGACCTGCGACAGCGCCGCGCGGCTCACGCCCGAGGCGCGCGCGAGATCGTCGAGCGACATGCCGCGCAGCTTGCGCTTGTGGCGGACGTTCTCGGCCACGCGTCGCGCGAGCTCGGCGGCGCCGACGTCGTCGCCCCACGACTCGTTCGCCCGATCGGCGCGTCCGCGCGACGACTTCGCTGCGCCGCCGTTCACGGCTCCGGCGCGCGCCTCCGCGCGCGGCTCGCGACGCTCGAACGGAGCGTTCGATGTGGTCGACGTGGAGCCAGGAGGATTGCGCTTGCGTGCAGGCACCGTGTCTCCGCGGAAGTGGGCACGGCGAACGTATCACGGCGTGATCGCGGCGGCATGGGCCGGTGGACGCGTCACGTCGACGACGGGCGTGGCGTTCGAGCGGCGTCGAAGGTCGCCGCAAAGCGCGCGCCCCTCGACCCACCCGCACACACCGGAAGGCGGAGGAGACCACACGGCTCACACACGCTCTCATCGCACGACGAAAAGACGAGCGCGTGGCGCGAGTCGCGAGGACCACGCTACGATGTCTGCCGTGGCGCGGGTGGCCATCAAAGACGCGCTCCGTCCGGGCAGCGTGCTCTCGGGCAAGATCCGCATCGAGCGCGTGGTCGGTCGAGGGTCGATGGGCGTCGTGTTCGAGGCCACCGATCTGCCGCTGCAAAGGCGCGTGGCCGTGAAGGTCATGGCGCCCGGACGCGCCAACGACGAAGAGGCGCGCAAGCGATTCCTTCGAGAGGCGCGCGCGGCGGTACGGCTCTCGAGCCAACACGTCACGCGTCTCATCGACGTCGGCGAGCTCCACGACGGGACGCCGTACCTCGTGATGGAGTACCTCGTCGGGTCGACGCTCGAGGAGGTGCTGCAGCGTGACGGCGTACCGCCGATCGACGTCGCGATCGACTGGGTGCTCCAAGCGCTCGACGGCGTCGCGGAGGCCCATCGCGCAGGCTTCGTCCACCGCGATCTCAAGCCGGAGAACCTGTTCCTCGCCGAACGGCCCGGCCGACCGCCGATCGTGAAGGTGCTCGACTTCGGAACGGTGAAGGACCTCGTGACGAAGTCGACGAAGCTCACGCGGACCGGCTCGACGATGGGCTCGCCGGCGTACATGGCTCCGGAGCAGGTGCGCGCCGAGAACATCGACCAACGCGTCGACGTCTGGGCCATGGGCGTCACGCTGTACGAGCTCGTGACGGGCAGGCTTCCGTTCGGCGGAGAGTCCGTTCCGCAGACGCTCGCAGCGATCCTGCGTGATGCGCCGCTGCCGCTCCGAGTGCATCGCCCGGAAGCTCCACCCGAGCTCCAGGCCGTGATCGACCGCGCGCTCTCGAAGGATCCCGCCGGCCGGTACCCCTCGGCGACGGAGATGCTCGGCGATCTCTCGCTCGTACGCTCGCGGATCGAGCAGATCTACTCCGACACGGCGAAGACCCTGCAGATGGATCGGACGATCCCGATCTCGCGTCCCGACGTCTTCGGCGAGACGACGGACATGCGGATGTTCGAGTGCGACGCGAGCCGCATCCGTCGACGCGTCGTCGTCGCCCCGCCCGAGAAACGGACCATCGCGGAGCGCCCTTCCTCGGGGTCACCCGGCATCTGGACGATCGTGATGGTGGCGGTCGCCACAGCCCTCGCGATCGGCGGGTTCCTCGGCTTCTATCTCTCGTCCAAGCTCTCGGCGTCGCGTCAGGCACCCGTCATGACCGGCACGGGCGACGTGAGCGTCACGCCCGTCGCGACCGTCCCTTCGCCGGGGGCCGTGCAGACGGCCACGGCGCCGACGGCGACCGCGTGGCCGAGGGCGACCGCGATCGTCCCTGCGACGCCGACGCCCGCGGGTCGCGCCGCCGAGACGAAGCGCTGAGATCGCTCAAGCGGACGCTCGACCGACGCGCGCGCACGGCGCGCTCGCGATCCATGCGTCGAGATCGGCCAGGGCGCGCTCGGCCATCGCCTGGTAGCGCTCGCGCTTGCGCAGCCGCGTGTCGGCGGGCGGCGGGATGCAGGCCCACGTGATGTTCGACGGCTGGAACCGATCCACGCGTCGCGACAGATGCGTGCGGATGCCTCCGAGCGCCGTCGTCTCCGGCGGCGGCGTGACCTTCTCGCCGAGGAGCGACTGCGCGAGCATGACGGCGCAGATGAAGCCGCCCGCGGCGCTCTCCACGTAACCCTCGACGCCGGTGATCTGGCCGGCGAGGAACACGTTCGGCAGCGCGCGGAGCTGCATCCTCTCGTCGAGCAGGCGCGGCGCATCGATGAACGTGTTTCGGTGCACGCTTCCGAAGCGAAGGAACTCGGCCTCCTCGAGCCCCGGGATCATGCGGAACACGCGCTGCTGCTCGCCGTACGTCATTCGCGTCTGGAAGCCGACGAGGTTGTACGCCGTCATGGCTTGGTCCTCCGGACGGAGCTGCACGACGGCGTACGGACGACGACCGGTGCGCGGATCCGTGAGGCCGACCGGCTTCATCGGCCCGAACGCGAGCGTGCGCTCGCCGCGTGCTGCCATGACCTCGATCGGCAAGCAGCCCTCGAAGTAGCGGACGTCCTCGAACGATCGCGGCTCGACCTTCTGTGCCTCGAGGATGGCGCGCACGAACGCGAAGTACTCGTCCTTCTCGAACGGGCAGTTCACGTACGCCTCGTCTCCCGCCGCCGTCGCGTCCCTGCCCCCCTCCCCCTCGGGCGCGTCCTCGGAGCCCTTGCCCCATCGCGACTGCCGGAAGACCTTCGACCAGTCGATGGAGTCGGCGCTGACGATCGGAGCGATCGCGTCGTAGTACGCGAGGTGCTCGGCGCCGACGACGCGCGCGAGGTCCGCCGCGAGGTCGTCGCCGGTCAGCGGGCCCGTCGCGAGGATCACCGGCTCCGTCGCGCTCGCCTCGGGGATGCGACGCACGACGGCGTTGCGGACGGTGATCTTCGGATGGGCCATGATGCGCTCGGTGACGGTGGCCGCGAAGACGTCGCGGTCGACTGCGAGCGCGCCGCCGGCCGGAACGCGTGCGACGTCGGCGGCCTGCATCACGAGCGAGCCCGCGCGACGGAGCTCCTCCTTGAGGAGGCCGACGGCGTTGACGAGCGCCGTCCCGCGCATCGAGTTCGAGCAGACGAGCTCGCACAGCTTGTCACTGCTCTGCGCAGGTGTGCGCGCCTCCGGCTTCTGCTCGACCAGCTCGACGGGGATCCCGCGCTCGGCGAGCTGAAACGCCGCCTCGCATCCAGCGAGCCCGCCTCCTACGACAACGACCTTCATTCACCCTCCGACAGCGAACCGTTGCGAGCTTGCCCTACCCATCCGAGGGAAGGAAGTCCAGGCGGGGCGTCACCGAGACGGCCGCAGTGTCACGGTCGTGGTACGCTCCAAACGGATGTCCACACGCGGCGTCAAGCCCGGTGACGTGCTGGGCGGGAAGTACAAAGTCGAGCGGGTGCTCGGCGCCGGCGGCATGGGCGTCGTCGTGGCGGCCAAGCACATCGATCTCGGCCAGCGTGTGGCATTGAAGTTCATGCTGAAAGAGGCGATGACCGAGGCCAACGCCGAGCGGTTCCTCCGCGAGGCGAAAGCCGCGGTCCAGCTCAAGAGCGTGCATACCGCACGCGTCTTGGACGTCGGGCGCCTCAAGAACGGCGAGCCCTTCATGGTCATGGAGTACCTGGAGGGCCGCGACCTCGACGCGGAGCTGCACGCACGCGGGCCGCTCCCGCCGCACATCGCCGTCGACTACATCCTCCAGGCCTGCGAGGCGCTGGCCGAGGCTCACGCGCTCGGAATGATTCACCGAGACGTGAAGCTGAAGAACATGTTCCTCACGTCCGCGGTCGACGGCCGACCGCTCGTGAAGGTGCTCGACTTCGGGCTCGCGAAGCAGCTCGGGTCGCACGGCGACGTCTCCCTCACCGCGACGAACACCGTCTTCGGCTCGCCGCAGTACATGTCCCCCGAGCAGATGCGCTCGGCGAAGGACGTCGACCATCGCAGCGACATCTGGTCGCTCGGCGTCTGTCTGTACGAGCTCTTGACCGGACGCGTCCCCTTCGATGCGTCCGGCGTCGCCGAGATCTGCGCGATGGTCCTCAAGGACCCGGTGCCGCCGCCGTCGCAGTTCGTCTTCGGCCTTCCGGCGGACCTCGAGGACGTCATCCTCCGCTGCCTCGAGAAGGATCCGAACCGGCGCTACCAGTCCGTCGCCGAGCTCGCCTTCGCGCTCCAGAGCTACTCGGCCGACGAGGGCTCGGCGAGGCGCATCCTGCACGTGATGCAGACGACGCAGCGGACGGACATCCCGACGGTGTTCGCGGCGAGCCCGCTCGACGGCCCGAAGACGCTCAACGCGTGGGACTCGGGCGTTCCCAACAGGCGCTCCAGCCGTCTGCTCACGCGGCCGCAGCTCTTCACGGTGATGGGCGTGCTGCTCTTGTTCGGGCTCATCGGGGTCGCGGGCATCGCCCTCTTCGTGACGGATACGGGCTCGACGTCGAGCAACGCAGCCGCGGCCGCCAGCGAGCCTCCTCCCGCGCCGACCGAGGCCGTGATGGAGCTCCCCGACGACCCGCCGACCGCGCCCATCGGCACGGTCATCGGTGCGAGCCCGACGCCCACGATCGAGCCGACGGAGGAGAGCGCGAGCCCGCCCGTCACCGCGGAGCCTGCATCGACGAGCACCTCACGCCTCCGCACGAAGCCCACGACCACCACGAAGCCTGCGACCACGTCGACGAAGACGTCTTCCACCGCGACCGCGACGACGCCGGCGAAGCCTCCCCCGAAGCCGAAGAGCCCCGGGAGCGGCGCCGAGTACATGTGAGCGCGGACGCGGCGCCAGAAATCCACAGCTTCGGCCCGTTTGTGAAAGAATGGGCCTCGATGCGGCGATGCATCACCGTCTTCTCTTGTGTGGTCGCCTTGCTCATGGGCTCGAGCTCCGTGGCCCACGGAGACACCAACACGGCCCGGCGGCACTTCGAGGCCGGCAAGAAGCTCCGTGACGAGGGCGACTGCGCGCGCGCCATCTCCGAGTTCGAGAAGAGCATCGAGGCGGAGAAATCGGTCGGCGGTTACTACAACCTCGGCTTCTGCCACGAGCAGCTCGGCCGCCGGCAGGAGGCGTACGAGGCGTACAAGAGCGCGCAGCAGCTCGCGAGCGCGAAGAAGGACGACCGCCTTCGGGAGATCAGCGGCGCGATCGCGTCGCTCCTCGAGCGGCCGCACATCCGCCTCGTCCTCCCGCAGCCGCTCCCCGACGGGATCCAGATCACGGTCGACGACAAGCTCGTGCCCGAGAGGTTCTACCAGGCGGAGACGGTCATCTTCACGAACGACGCGGCAACGCACGTCGTCGTCGTGACGGCGCCGGGCTACGAGAAGCGGCGCGAGGTCGTCGAGACGAAGCAGGTGAAGCCGATCGAGCTGCGCCGACCGACACCTACCCGCCTCGCACCTTCCCCTCCGCCCGTTCGCGTCGAGAAGCCCTCGTGGACGTGGCAGCACTGGACCGGCCTCGGCTCCATGGTCGTCGGCGCCGGTCTCTTCACCGTCGGGACGGTGATGTTCGTCCAGTACAGGAGCAAGGAAGCCAAGCTCCGCCGAGAGTTCGAAGTGGCGAACCGCTGCGATGCGGACGGCATTCCGGGGTGCACGGGAACCGAGGACCAGCAGCGAAAGGACCTGAAGGCTCGATACGAGGCCAACGAGAGAAGCGCAGACCGGCGGGCCCCCACCATGCTCGGCACCGTGATCGGCGGCGGGCTGATGATGGCCGGCGGTGTCTTCCTCTTCCTCACGGCCCCGAAGTCGACCGTCGCCTCCCCGGCCACGGGACGGACGCGCGTGGCGCCGATGTTCGGCGCGTCGGGACAAGGCTTGCTGATCGAAGGCACCTTCTGAACGTTCGAACGAGCCGCGCGAGCGCTCCGCGTCCGCGCGGAGCACATCGTCGCCGAGCCTTCACCGATCCACCCCTCGCCTCTCGGCTGGACACGACGGAGCGAGAGGCGCAGAGTTTCCATTCGGATGAGAGCTCGTGCGGTGATCGCCCGTCGACAGGTCATCGGCGCGTCCGCGCTGATCCTCGTCGGGTGCAACATGATCAGCGGCGCCGAGAAGCTCACCGTCGCCACGGACGACGACGAGATCGCGCCGCGTGAGCGACGGCCGGCCAGCCAGACGCTCGACGCGGGCGGCTCGAGCCCTTCGAGCGGCGACGGCGGGTCGAGGCACTCGGAGGAGCGCGGCACGGACACGGGTGAAGAGGAGGAAGAGGAGAACGAGCCGCTTCCGACCGAGAAACCCGACGCGAGCTTCGACGCGGCGACCACGGTGCCGCCGGGCTTCATGGACGACTTCGAGCGTCCGGACGGCCCGACGATCGGGAACGGCTGGTTCGAGAAGGAGGACGCGTTCCGCCTCTCGGGAGGCAAGGTCGTCCAGGACGGCAACGGCGATTACTGGAATCGCTTCGTGCGGCGCCCGTGGAGCGAGGCTGTGCGCGACGTGCAGATCGAGCTCGACTTCACCTTCGGTCGCGACGAGCGAACCGACCCGACCATCTACGCGCGGCTCCAGCCGGAGTCCGACGAGTGGGACGTCCTCCGCTGCTACGCGTTCTACGCGACCACCGACTACGTCGCCATCGATCGCGAAGAGGGCACACGCTGGAGGGAGCTCGCAGGAAGCAAGCTCACCCAGCGGCTCGCCGCGGGGCAGACCTATCACTTCGTCTTCCGCGTCCGCGGCACGGATCCGGTCGAGCTCGACGGCGCGATCACGACGATGGACGGCAGGACCGTCGCCACCGTGAGCGCCGTCGACAGCGGCTCGAAACGCATCACGGCCGCCGGACCGATCGGCTTCGGCTCCGGCGACGGCAGCGGCAGCCGCTGGGACAACGTCGTCCAGACGGATCTCTAGCCGACCTCAGGCCCGCTCGACGGCCACGACGCCTTGCACCTTCTGCAAGGCCTTCATGACGTTCTTGAGCTGATTGAGGTCGGAGCAGACGAAGGTGAAGATGTTGATCGCCTTGCCGTCGTCACCCGCTCGGCAGTTCGCCTCGCTGATGTTGATCCCCATGTTGCTGAACGTGTGACCGACGGTGGCGAGGATGCCCGGGCGGTTCGCCGTCACGACGCGAAGCTGGACGGCGCGGTTGATCTTCGCCTTCGCGTCCCAGGTGATCTCGACGCGCCGCTCCGGATCGGTGTCGAACGCCTTCGGGCAGCCGCGGCGGTGGATGGTCACGCCGCGCCCGCGCGTGATGAAGCCGAGGATGTCGTCACCCGGGAGCGGGTTGCAGCACTTCGCGTAGCGGACGAGGACGTCGTCGATGCCGTTCAGGCGGATGCCGCCGTCGTCGCCCTTGATGACCTTGCGGACGAAGCCGGCGATGCGCCCTTCACGCAGCTGCTCGGGCGGCACCGACTCCTTGCCGTCCACCGACGGCGGCGCGAGGACCTCGAGCACGTCCTTCGGATCGATCTTGCCGTAGCCGATGGCGATGAAGAGCTCGTCGACGTTGCCGACCTGCAGCGACTCGAGCACCTTCCGGAGCTCGTTCTCGTTGCGGAGCAGCTTGTTGAGCGAGACCGTCGCCTTCTGGAACTCGCGCTCGAGGAGCTCGCGGCCGAGACGCAGTGATTTCTCGCGCTGCTCCTGGCGGAGGAAGTTGCGGATCTTCGCGCGAGCGCGCGTCGTCACCACGAAGTCGAGCCAGTCCTTGCTCGGCTGCTGCGTCGAGCTGGTGACGACCTCGACGACGTCGCCGTTGCGCAGCTTGTAGCGGAGCGGCTCGAGCTTGCCGTTCACGCGCGCCCCGGTGATGTGCTCGCCGAGCTGCGTGTGGATCGCGTAGGCGAAGTCGACCGGGGTCGCCCCTCGCGGGAAGACGCGGACCTCTCCCTTCGGCGTGAACACGTAGACCTCGTCCTGGAAGAGGTCGACCTTCACGCCCTCGAGGAACTCGGCAGGGTCCTTGAGGTCCTTCTGCCATTCCATGAGCTGGCGGAGCCAGCCGAACTTCTGCGCGTCGCTCTCGGCGATGCCGCCGCCGTTGCGGTCCTTGTACTTCCAGTGCGCGGCGATGCCCCGCTCCGCCACGCGGTGCATCTCGTGCGTGCGGATCTGGATCTCGATGCGCTCCCTGCCCGGGCCGATGACCGTCGTGTGGAGCGACTGGTACATGTTCGGCTTGGGCAGCGCGATGTAGTCCTTGAAGCGGCCGGGCACGGGCGTCCACTTCGAGTGGATGACGCCGAGCGCCGCGTAGCAGTCGCTGACGCTCTCGACCAGCACGCGGAACGCGATGATGTCGTGGATCTGGTCGAGCGTGCTGTCGTTCGCCTTCATCTTCCGCCAGATCGAGTACAGGTGCTTCGCCCGGCCGGTGACGTCGGCGGCGAACCCCTGCTCGGCGAGGCGGCTCGACAGCGTCTTCGAGACCTCCTGGATGTAGCGGTCCCGCTCCTTCTTCGTCTTCTGGATACCGTCGCGGACCGCGGCGTACGCCTCCGGCTCCAGGTACTTGAAGGCGAGGTCCTCGAGCTCGCTCTTGAACGACTGGATACCGAGGCGGTTGGCGAGCGGCGCGTAGATCTCGAGCGTCTCCCGGGCGATGCGCTCCTGCGCCTCGGGCTTCATGTGCTCGAGCGTCCGCATGTTGTCGACGCGATCGCAGAGCTTGATGAGCAGCACGCGGATGTCGCGTGCCATCGCGACGACCATCTTGCGGAAGTTCTCCGCCTGGCGGTCCTCCTTCGAGGTGAAGTTGATCTTGCCGAGCTTGGTGACGCCGTCGACGAGCGACGCGATCTCCGCGCCGAACTCGCGCTCGATGTCCTTCGTCGTCGCGAGCGTGTCCTCCACGACGTCGTGGAGGAGACCCGCGCAGACGCTCGCCGTGTCGAGGCGCAGCTCGGTGATGATCCCGGCAACCGAGGCGGGATGGATGAAGTAGGGCTCCCCCGACTTGCGCTTCTGCCCGGAGTGAGCCTTCTCGCTGTAGTCGTAGGCACGCTTCAGGAGGTCGACATCCGCTGCGGGTTGGTACGCACGGACGCGATCGATGAGCTCCGAGGCCTGAATCATGTAGCAAGCAACTGGGCGTCGTCAGGACGGAAGCCGGCCACGCACAGCCCTAGTTTCCAAACTAACACCCCCAAAAAACCCGGGCAACGTCGCCGCAGGAAGCCACCCGGCCGCATCCCACTTGCCGAGGAGAGACCGTCGACTACGAAGTCGACGTCGCTCGCCGGCGTCTCCGTCTCTCTTCCGCGCGCGCTTCTGTTTGGGACCGGGGGCGTCATTTTTCCGTCATGCTCGGTCCGGCACGCCGGGGGCTTTTCGAGCTCGGGTGTTCTCGAAACTCGCCCTCGAACCGACCTATGATCCTTGCTCGAGCGATTCTACCCGAAACGCGAGGCCACGGTTGGACGTCCAGCGACCGACGATACCCGAAGCCGGACCGGGGGATGCGAGCCATCCGGACGGCGAGCGCCGGGCGTCGCAGGAGCGCTCGCGGTCGGCTTCGGAGCCCCACGAGGCCCCCGCCGGGCGTGGAGACCACACCCCTCGCGACACGGTGAAGGCCGCCGAGCCCGGCACGCGCGTGTCGCTGGCAACGCTGCCCTCGCTCACCGGGCAGACGATCGACCGGTACACGGTCGAGGCGCTGATCGGCAAGGGCGGCATGGGCGAGGTCTACCGCGCCGTCGACGGTCGACTATGGCGCAAGGTCGCGCTCAAGGTCCTGCGGCCCGACAACCACCGACCGGACGCGGTCGCCAGGCTCTTCCGCGAGGCGCGCGCCGCTGCGGCGCTGACGCATCCGAACGTCGTCACCATCCACGACATCGGCGAGAGCGGGGGCATCTTCTACATCGTGATGGAGCTCGTGAGCGGCGTGCCTCTGCTCGCGTACGTGGGCGACGAGCGCATCTCGCTCGCGCGAAAGCTCCGCTGGCTCACCGACATCGCCCGAGCGCTGGCGTGCGCGCACAAGGCCGGCGTCATCCATCGCGACGTGAAGCCGTCGAACATCATGATCTCGGAGGACGACGTCCCCAAGGTGCTCGACTTCGGGCTCGCGAAGCCGATCGAGCCGAAGAGCGTCGACTTCCAGACGCAGATGGGCCAGCTCGTCGGCACGGTGCGGTACATGGCGCCCGAGCAGCTCGTCGGCGCGGAGGCCGACGCACGGAGCGATCAGTACGCGTTCGCCGTCATGGCGTACGAGGTCCTCTCGGGCCGGTACCCCGAAGGCCATCGGCTCGGCACGCACCCGCCGCTCGACACCGTCATCCCCGGGTTCCCGAAGGACGGCGCCGCCGTGTTCGCGCGGATGATGCAACGGGCACGCGAGGAGCGGTTCCCGTCGATGAACGACGTCGTCACCGCGCTCGACGACCTCGCCCACCAGCGGCCGCCGCGTGTACCGCTGCCGTCGGACGCGGCCGCGAAGGAAGGACGGAAGCGCGAGGCCTCCATCGCGGACACCGTCCGCGATCCCGGCCTGTCGGACACGGCCCCGCCTGCCGCCGGCACGACCCTCGAGCTACCGTCGACGACGCTGCCCTCCCCCGGCGCGTTCGTGCAACGCCAGGCCGCGCACGCGCGAGCGCACGGCACCATCCGCACGCTGCTCTCGCGCGAAGCTCCTGCAGAGCTCGCCCTGCTCCGGGCCGCGCCGCCCGGACAAGCGACGAAACGGCTCGAGGCGATCAAGAACGCGAAGAAGGGCTCCTCGGCGGCCCCCACGCTCGTCTCCAAGATCGATCCGACCGAGCACGCCGAGAAACGCCCCGAGCCGCCGGCGCCGGAACCGAGCCCGGCCGCGCAGCCCGAGGCGGCCCCTTCGAACGCGAGCGCCACCCCGGCCGAGACGCCTTCCCCGCCCGCGACGGGCGGCGCGGCGCCCGCGCCGCGCTCGCTTCCGATGGTCCCGCTCGTCGTCGTCGCAGCGCTCGTCGTGCTCGCGGCGTTCGCGGGCACGTACCTCGGGACGAAGGCGCGTGCGCCCGCGGCGCCGATCGACACCACCGCGCCTCGCAACGTCGAGCCCACCCCGTGACATCCATCTACGTCCACTTCCCTTGGTGCCTGGCGAAGTGCCCGTACTGCGACTTCGTCAGCTATGCGGTCGAGCGCGACGCGATCGATCACGCCGGATACGCCGATGCGGTCGTCCGCGAGGCGGAGCTCCGCGCGCGCCAGCTCGAACGCCGGACGGGCGGCTCTCGCCCGACGATCGCGACCGTGTTCTTCGGCGGCGGCACGCCGAGCCTGTGGGAGCCGCGCGAGCTCGGGCGCGTCCTCGCACGGCTCCGCGCGATCTTCCCGTTCGAGGAGGACGTCGAGGTCACGGCCGAGTGCAACCCGACCTCGCTCGACGGCGAGCGGGCGCGCGCGCTGCTCGACGCCGGCGTGAACCGCCTGTCGATCGGCACGCAGTCGCTCCGCGCCGACCAGCTCCGCTTCCTCGGGCGCCTCCACGATCCCGAGGGCGCGCAGGCGGCGGTGCGCGCCGCGATGGAAGCGGGCGCGCCGCGCGTGTCGACCGACCTCATCTTCGGCCTGCCCGGCCAGACGCCGGAGGATGCCCGCGACCAAGCGGAACGGCTCGCGAGCGCCGGGCTCCGCCACCTGTCCTGCTACCAGCTCACGATCGAGCCCGGGACCCAGTTCGGCGAGCGCAAGAAGCGCGGGCTCTTGCCCATGGCGGACGAGGGCGACGTCGCCGAGGCGTTCCTCGCGATCGACGAGGCGCTCGAACGGCGCGGCCTCCGTCACTACGAGATCTCGAACTACGCCGAGCCCGGACACGAGGCCCGCCACAACATCGCGTATTGGCGAGGCGACGACTACGTCGGGCTCGGCTGCGCCGCCTTCGGCTTCACGCGGAGCGGCTCGACCGGCGTCCGATGGCGGAACGCGATCGTCCCGAAGGACTACGTCGCGCGCACCCGCTCGGCCCACGCGCGCATGCTACAGGGCGAGATCGAGCCGATCGGAGAAGGCGACGGCGTGACCGTCATGGCCGAAGAGCTCGACGCCGACGCGCTCCTCCGCGAGCGGATCATGCTCGGTCTCCGGATGGTGGAGGGCGTCGACCTCGGACGCGCACGCGACGAGCTCGGCGTGGATCCGTGGACGACCGAGCGCCTGCGCACGGTCGACACGCTCGTGGCCCGCGGCCGCCTCGTGCGCGAGGGCGACGTCCTCCGCGTGCCTCGCGGCGCGTGGCTCTTCACCGACGACACCGCGTCGCGCCTCTTCTGAGCGCGGGTCACCGACGCGTCGCGACGATCGCGATCCGCCGCGGAGCGAGCTGCGCGTCGCCGTAGCTCCGCGAGCTCTCCACGTCGAAGCCCTCGCGCTCGAGCCACGCGCGCAGATCCGGCTCGTCGAACAACGCGACGTGGTGGACCTCCCTCGCCCGGCGATAGCGGTCGCGCGAGGGCGAGCCGTCGAGCACGAACGTGTCGATCGTCCGTGTGAGGCGCGCCGTCGTCCTGTCCTCCTTCGTCTCGGAGAGGATCGCCCATTCGTCGGCGCTCCTCCACGCGCGCGCGTCGAGCGACGGCCCCGACGCCTCGATGACGTCGAAGACGAAGAGGCCCCCCGGCGAGAGCGCGGCCGCGACCTTCGCGAAGAAGGCCCGGAGCGTCGCCTGCGCGTCCGTGCCCGGCGCGTGGTACGTGAGCGGCTCGCCCACGGCGAGGACCGCCTCGCACGGCGGGAGCTCGATCGCGTAGGCGGACGCCTGGACGAAGCGCGCCGACGGCGCGGCGATCCGGGCGTACTCGAGGAGCGCCCCGGAAGGCTCGACCGCGATCACCTCGAAGCCGGCCTCGACCAGCGCGCGTGTCGTCACGCCCGCCCCGCAGCCGACGTCGATCACGCGCTTTATGGGCACGCGTGCGCCGCGCAGCCGCGCGATCAGGTACGGGGTCGCGCGCGCGGCGAGATCGCCGAACGCCGCGGCCTGGACGAACGCGAGGTCTCGTTCGTAGAGGGCCATGAAGGGGCTCACTTTACGCTAACCTCGCGCCCATGTCCGGCGAGGCGATGGCATTGCGCTGGGAGCTCTTCGGCTTCGCCGACCTCGGCGTCTCCTCGCTCTACGAGGCGCTCGCGCTCCGGCAGCTCGTCTTCGTCGTCGAGCAGAGCTGCCCATACCTCGACTGCGATGGAAAGGATCGCGACGCGCTCCACCTGCTCGGCCGCGACGAACGCGGACGGCTCGTCGCGTACGCGCGCCTCTTGCCTCCGGGCGTGAGCTACCCCGAGGCGTCGATCGGCCGCGTGGTCACCCACCCCGACGTGCGCCGGCGCGGCGCCGGCAAGGAGCTCATGCGGCAAGCCATCGCGCGTGTCGAGTCCGCTTTCGGGCCCGGACCGATCCGCATCGGCGCGCAGGTCTACCTTCGCCGCTTCTACGAAGGATTCGGCTTCCGCGTCGCCGGCGACGAGTACCTCGAGGACGGCATCCCCCACGTGGAGATGCTCCGATGACGGGCGGCCGACGACCGAACGCACCCGATCCACCGCGTCCGCGCGACGTCGAACGCTGGCATCGGTGGTATGAGTGTCGCCCATGCGCCCTGCCGCCTGCTTCGCCGTCCTCGTCGCTTCGAGCCTCGTCGGGATGGCCGCGCACGCGGACCTGATTCCGCCGCGGCCGAAACCGAGCCCGACGGCTTCCGCCACGAAGGCGGACACGACCGCCGCCGCGCCCGCGTCCACGGCGAAGCCCGCCGGCGAGAAGCCAGCGAAGGGCGATCCCGGAGCCGACGAGCCCGCGGCCGACGAGCCCGCGGCCGACAAGCCCACGGCCGACAAGCCCGCACCGAAGCCCGCTCCCACGCCGCGCCCGCCGAAGCCCGCTGCGGACAAGAGCCCCGAGACCGCGAAGAAGCCGGAGCCGATCCCGAAGCTCCACTTCGCAGTCCGGCGCGTGAAGCTCGAGAACGGCCTGCGCGTCGTGCTGCTCCCCGACACGACGACGCCGACGGTGGCGATCCACGTCGCCTACGACGTCGGCGGACGGAACGAGGAGCGCGGGCGATCGGGCTTCGCGCACCTCTTCGAGCACATGATGTTCCAGGGCTCGGCGAACGTGGCGCGAGGCGAGCACTTCCGGCTCGTCACGAGCCACGGCGGCATCCTGAACGGCACGACGAGCGAGGACAGCACGAACTACTTCGAGATGCTGCCGTCGAGCGAGCTCGCGCTCGGCCTCTGGCTCGAGGCCGATCGCATGAAGTCGCTGGACGTCTCGCAGCAGAACTTCGAGAACCAGCGTGCGGTGGTGAAGGAGGAGTACCGCATGCGCGTCGAGAACGCCGCGTACGTGCCGGCCGAGATGCGCCTGCAGGAGCTCGTCTACCGAGGCTATTGGCCGTACGAGCACTCGCCGATCGGGACGATGCGCGACCTCGACGCCGCGGAGCTCTCCTGGGTCCGCGAGTTCCACGCGCGCTACTACGCGCCGAACAACGCGGTCCTCGCGATCGCCGGCGACTTCGACGAGTCCCAAGCGCTGGCGCTCGTGCGCCAGTACTTCGGCGACGCGAAGCCCGCGAACACGCCGAAGCTCGAGCTGCCGCCGCTCCCGGAGCAGACGGCGCCGCGGCACGCGGTCGTCGAGGACGCGCACGCGAAGCTGCCGGCGATCTTCATGGGGTGGGCCGGCCCGCCGAGCGGCGACGCCGATCACTACGCGCTGAAGCTCGCCGCGCGGATCCTGGGCGACGGCGAGAGCTCTCGCCTGTACCGCGCGCTCGTGCGCGAGCGACCCCTCGCGATCGCCGTCGACGCCGGGATGCGCGGGCTCCGAGGCCCGGACATGTTCGAGCTCGTCGTGAAGCTCGCGAGCGGCGCGAGGGTCGCGCAGGCACGGAAGATCGTCGACGGGCTCCTTTCGGACCTGGCACGGCTCGGACCGAGCGACGAGGAGATGAAGAAGGTCCGCGCCCGCGTGCAGGCGCGCTTCCTCCTCGGGCTCCAGTCGAACTTCGCCCGCGCGCAGACGCTCGCCGAGCTCGAGCTCTTCAGGGGCGACGCGTCGCTCGTCAACGAGGAGCTCGACAAGTACCTCGCCGTCACCAAGGACGACGTCAAACGCGTCGTCGCGAAGTACCTGACGGCGAACCGGCGGAGCATCGTCGAGGTCAAGCCCGGGACCAACGGCCACGCGAAGGAGGAAGGAGCGAAGAAATGAGGTCCGCGCGCACGTTCCTCGCCGCCGCCGGCCTGCCGATCCTCGTGCTCGCCGCCGCCTGCGCGGGACCGACGGCCACGAGCACGGGATCCGGGAAGGTCGATCTCCCCTTCACGGACGGGCTCGCACGGCACGCACGAAGCGAGAGCCCGAAGCGTCAGAGCCCGCCGCCGTCCGGCATCCAGCGCGACGTCACGTTCCCTGCGATCCTGCGCTCGAAGCTCGCGAACGGCCTGAGCCTCGACGTCGTGAGGAGCCGGACGCTGCCGATCGTGCAGGTCAGGCTCGTGGTCCGCGCCGGCGCGGGCTACGGCGCGCAGCCGGGCGTCGGCGAGATCACCGCGCAGATGCTGAAGGACGGAGGCACCCGCACGATGTCGAGCGCCGAGGTGCTCCGTCGGGTCGAGACGCTCGGCGCCGATCTGTCCGTCCGGAGCGAGCCCGACGCGACCGTGCTCGCCATGGCGCTCACGAAGGACAAGGTCGCCGAGGGTCTCGCGATCCTGTCCGAGGTCGTCCGCGAGCCGCGCTTCGACGGCGAGGAGCTGAAGCGACTGAAGGCGCGCGCGACGGACGAAGCCGAGGACGCGGCGCGCGCCGACGGGAGCTACACCGCCGCGTGGCTCGTGTTCCACGAGCTGTTCCCGCAGGGACACCCGTACCACGTCTACGGTGCCCTCCCTTCGCAGATCGCGAAGGTCGACGCCGCGCGCGTGCGGGAGCACCACAAGCGCTTCTTCGTCCCGAAGAACGCGACGCTCGTCCTCGCCGGCGACATCGACGAAGCCACCGCGAAGGACCTCGCGCAGAAGCACTTCGGGTCGTGGAGCGGCGGCGAGCCCCCCGAGATCGACTTCCCCGCGCCGAAGGCCCCGGACGCGACGCGGGTGCTCGTCGCCCATCGACCGAAGAGCGCGCAGTCCGAGATCTACGTCGCGACGCTCGCGCCCGAGCGCAAGACCGAGCGCTGGGCGCACGTCCGCGTCGCCAACCAGATCCTCGGCGGAGGCGTCGCCAGCCGGCTCTTCTCGGACGTGCGCGAGCAGCGATCCCTCGCGTACAGCACGGGCGCGCAGATCTTCGAGCTGTCGCACGGCCCGCAGCCGGTCGTCTTGTACGCCGGCACCGAGACGGCGAAGACCGCGCAGGCCGTCGCCGGGCTCGTCGAGAACATGAAGAAGATGCGGACGCAGCCGCCCACGCCGCAGGAGACCGAGACGGCGCGACGGTACCTGAGCGACGTCTTCGCCATCCGCATGGAGACGCTCGGCGCGATCGCGGAGATGGTCGTGACGCAGGAGACGTTCGGCCTGCCGGACGGCTATTGGGACCGATACCGGAAGGAGATCCGGGCGACGGAGGCGAAGGACGCCGCGGAGATGGCGCGCGCGATGTACGGTGACGAGGCGCTCGTCGTCGTCGCGGGCGACGCCGACGTCATCGGTCCCGAGCTCGCTCGTTTCGGAGAGGTCACCGTCCACGACCCCGAGAACGAGTTCAAGGTCACGAAGACGATCCCGGCGGCGAAGTGACGATGCGCCAGGAACAGGAGACGAGATGAGCGCGGCCAAGAAGAAGACGACGGCGAAGAAATCGACGGCCCGCCGCCCGAAGCGGCGGCAGTCGCCGGAGAAGCGCGGCGACTTCCGCGCGCAGCGCGCGGCCGAGCCGAAGAGCGAAGAGGCGAAGGCGGCCGCGCGCCAGGCGCGGGCGCTCTCGGGCAAGCAGGTCCGGCATCTCCGAGCGCTGGGGCACCACCTCGATCCGGTCGTGCAGATCGGGAAGGAGGGCATCACCGACGGCGTCGTGGCCGCCACCCGCGCGGCGCTCCTCGCGCACGAGCTCGTGAAGGTGAGGCTTCTGCCCGAGGCCCCGGTCGATCGGAAGCTCGCCGGCGAGGAGCTCGCCGAGCGCGCCGGAGCCTCGCTGGCGCAGACGCTCGGGCGCACGCTCCTCCTCTACAAGCGGCACCCGCACAAGCCACGGATCGAGCTTCCTCGCTGAGCTCCGGAGACGAGGCCCGGGCCCCGGCGCGGGATTTCGCGCGCCTCGGGGGCGCGAACCGCTACCCTAGAAGCTCGGGCCATGGTGCGGAAGTGCAGCCGATGCGGTCAGGTGCACGACGCCTACACGGGCTGCACGCTCATGGGCGCCTTCGGACGCCCCACCGTCGTCGGTGAAGACGAGGCGCTCGTCGGCAGCGTCGTGGCGGAGCGCTACCGCGTCGGGGACGTCCTCGGCCAGGGCGCGACGGGCACCGTCTTCGCCGTCGAGCACGTGAGCTTCGGGCGCCCCGCCGTCATGAAGGTGTTGAGGCCTCGTCACGCCGACGCGGGCCTCGTCGCGAGGGTGTTCCACGACGAGGCGCGGGCCGCCTGGAACGTCACCCATCCCTGCCTCTGCGAGGTGTTCGACGTCGGCGCATTGCCGGACGGGACGCCGTTCTTCGTGACGGAGAGGCTCGAAGGCGAGACGCTCGCCGCCCGGATCGCGCGCGACCGCATGTCGCTCGGGTCCGCGGTCGACGTCGTCATGCAGATCCTCTCGGCGATGGCGACCGTCCACGCTCGTCATCTGCTCCTGCGAGACCTCCGGCCGCAGAACGTCTTCCTCGTCCACCGCCGCGGCTGCCGCCCGCTCGTGAAGATCCTCGACTTCGGGCTCGCGAGCCTCACGTCGCTCGAGATCGTCCGACGGGAGTGGGAGACCTTGCCCGACACCGCCGGCGCGCGCACGGGCTTGGGCGCGGTCCCGTACTACGTCTCGCCGGAGCGGACGCGCGGCGAGCAAGGCATCGAGCCGGCGAGCGACCTGTTCGTCGCGGCGGTCATCCTCTACGAGGCGCTCACGGGCGAGCGTCCGTTCACGGCCCCGTCGTTCGAAGGGATCCTGCGCCAGATCTGCCAGGGCCGGCCGGTACCGCTCCACGAGCGTAGGCCCGACGTGCCCGCCGAGCTCGGCGCGTTCGTCGCGCGCGCCCTCTCCCCGAGTCCGCGAGCGCGCCCCACGTCGGCGAAGGACATGCAGGACGAGCTCCGCGCGATCTTCGAGAACGTGCGGCGCCCGTCGCCCGCACATGCCCCGGCCCGACCGGGCTCGCGGCCGGATCAGGAGGTCGCCGCCGGCCGCACGCCTGCCGCGCCCGGGAAAGAGCCCGGCGAAGCGGCGAGCCTCGCCGGCGAGCCCACGCGTCCGCGCTTCGGCGACGTCTATGCGGACGAGACCGAGACCCAACGAACGAGGCGCGCGATCGACGCCCTGCCCGCGTTCGAGGGCCTCGACTCCGGGAGCTTCGCGGTGAGCGACGACGACGTCGCGACCGAGGCCCTTCCGGCGCACCCGGCGCTCGTCGACGAAAGCCTCGGGGAGCCGGCGGACCGGACCCTTCAGGTGTCCGCGCACGGGAGACCACCCGGCGCGATCGCTCCGACGGAGACCCTCGCGGAGGACGAGGAGACCGAGACGATGCGGCTCGCTCCGGAGCTGCGCGCGCGCGTCGAGGAGCTGACGTCAGGCCCGCCGTCCGAGGTGGCTCGGGTGCAGCCGGCGCCCGTGATTCGCCGCCCCAAGCCCTAGATGTCGTGCGATCCGCGCCCCCCACACGAGGCGCTCAACCTGTGGAAAACACCTGAACGGCTTGGGGCTGGCCAGTTGGATACCTGACCACGACACCTGAACGGAAGTGAGTCTTGTCGCGCGTTTAGGTACGGTGGACAGAACGCCTCCCCGAGGGCTCTTTCGTCGTCCATGTAGGTACCAGATGATGGATGCATTTAATCTGGACACCACAAGATGTTGGGGTTAGAAACCTCCCTCGCCCGTCGCGGTCGCATGGGCAAAGCTTGCTCGTGCGCGCGGCAGGGCCGTCATCGACGGGGAGGATTCGTGCAGTTTGTTCAGTAGTGCACGGCAACCGAGCAAAGCACGAAGTTCCTGAACAGGTTTTCAACACCTGAACGGAAGTCTGAACGAGCTGCACGTGTTCTTCACGTCGGGACATGCGCCAAGCGGCGAAGCGAAGTGGTCAGGGAGTGAGGTGGGGTCCACCTTCGGCGCATCGCGTCGAAGGCTTCGGCCCCGAGGTCCGTGGTGCATCCAGCCCTCGGCGTTCCGCACGACGAAGCCTTGCTGAGAGCTGAATGCTGGGTGCTCCAGGGTCCGCGAGGGGGATGGTCTGTCTTTTCGGACGCGCGGCCGTCCGATCCAATCGGTCGCTCGACGAGGAGAACGTCTCGTCCCTCTCCGGGGCGAAGGTGAACGAAACCAATCGTTGCCGGAGCGCGTCGGCCGTCCGGGCCGATCGAGCCCCCGGGCCGCATTCGGTCTTGGGCTCGACGGAGCGGGCGTACGGTCGCGCTCGCGGTTGCGGGAACCGAGCCGGCCTCGGTCTCGCGGGAGTGCGCAAATATGGCTACGTCTTTCGGAGTGGGTGGTCCTCGGGATGGGCGCCTTGGTGCCAACGGTGAGGCAACCAGGAACATGCGGACGAAAGCGCAAGACAAAGGCAAGGCGCGACCCGGGCAGCAGCACCGGGTGAAGGACTCGAGCGGCCAGAAGCACAACGGCGGCGCTCGCGCCGAGTCCAGCCAGCGCACCCAGCAGGGCCGCGCTCGCGGCGCTCGCGGCATCTCCATCGCGCGCATGTACACGCGTCCGGGCATCGATCCGCTCGAGGACGGCGCGCCGGGCTTCCCGACCCCGACCGGCCAGCCGACGCAGCTCGTCTACGAGCGCCGCTCGAGCGTCATCACGAACCCGGACGGCTCGATCGTCTTCAAGATGGAGGGCGCGGAGATCCCGTCGACGTGGAGCCAGCTCGCGACGGACATCGTCATCTCCAAGTACTTCCGCAAGGCCGGCCTCTACGGCGATCCGAAGCAGGGCGAGAAGAGCGTCCGTCAGGTCGTCTACCGCATCGCGCACACGATCCGCGAAGCGGGCGAGCAGCTCGGCGGCTACTTCGCGACGAAGGCGGACGCGGACGCGTTCGAGGCGGAGCTTTCCTTCCTCATGATCCACCAGGTCGGCGCGTTCAACTCGCCGGTCTGGTTCAACTGCGGGCTCTGGGCGCAGTACGGCATCACGGGCTCGGGCGGCAACTGGGCCTGGGACTGGAACGCGCGCGACGACGCGAAGGGCGGCCCCACGCCCGTCATCGAGACGAAGAACGCGTACGAGCGCCCGCAGTGCTCGGCGTGCTTCATCCAGTCGGCGCATGACGACCTGATGGCCATCTACGAGCTCATCAAGTCGGAGGCGCGCCTCTTCAAGTACGGCTCGGGCACCGGATCGAACTTCAGCGCGATCCGTGGTCGCCAGGAGAAGCTCTCCGGCGGCGGTACGTCGAGCGGCCTCATGAGCTTCCTCGAGGTCTTCGATCGCGCCGCCGGCGCGACGAAGTCGGGCGGCACCACGCGGCGCGCCGCGAAGATGGTCTGCCTCGACATGGACCATCCGGAGATCGTCGACTTCATCAACTGGAAGGTCCGCGAGGAGAAGAAGGCGCAGGCCCTCATCGCCGCCGGCTACTCGAGCGACTTCAACGGCGAGGCGTACCACACGGTCAGCGGTCAGAACTCGAACAACTCGGTGCGCGTGACCGACGAGTTCATGAAGGCCGTCGAGGCCGGCGGGAAGTGGCAGACGATCATGCGCACGACCGGCGAGGTCTGCGACACGTACGACGCGAAGGATCTCTGGCGTCAGATCGCCGAGGCCGCGTGGGCGTGCGCCGATCCCGGCGTGCAGTACGACACGACGATCAACCGGTGGCACACCTGCCCGAACTCCGGGAAGATCAACGCGTCGAACCCGTGCTCCGAGTACATGTTCCTCGACGACACGGCGTGCAACCTCGCGTCGATCAACCTGACGAAGTTCCTCCGCGAGGACGAGAACGGGAACCAGACCTTCGACATCGAGGGCTTCCGCCACGCCTGCCGGATCTTCTTCATCGCGCAGGAGATCCTCGTCGACCTCTCGAGCTACCCGACGAAGGAGATCGCGCGGAACAGCCACGACTTCCGCCCGCTCGGCCTCGGCTACGCGAACCTCGGCTCGCTCTTGATGCAGATGGGCGTGCCGTACGACTCGGACGAGGGGCGCGCGATCGCCGCGGCGCTCACCGCGATCATGTGCGGGAAGGCGTACGCGACGAGCGCCGAGATGGCGTCGTCGAAGGGCGCCTTCAAGGCCTTCGCGAAGAACCGTGAGCCGATGCTCCGCGTGATGCGGATGCACCGCGACGCGGCCTACCAGATCAACCGCGACAAGTGCCCGGCCGATCTCTACAAGGCCGCGTGCGAGGACTGGGACCGCGCCGTCCAGCTCGGCGAGCAGCACGGCTACCGCAACGCGCAGGCGACGGTGCTCGCCCCGACGGGCACGATCGGCCTGCTCATGGATTGCGACACGACCGGCGTCGAGCCCGACTTCGCGCTCGTGAAGTACAAGAAGCTCGCCGGCGGCGGCTACTTCAAGATCGTCAACCAGTCGGTCCCGTCGGCGCTCAAGCGGCTCGGCTACAGCGCGACGGAGATCCAGGAGATCGTCGCGTACGTCACGGGCACGAACACGCTGCTCGCGGCGCCGCACGTCAACCGCAAGACGCTCAAGGAGCGCGGCCTCACGGACGCGGAGCTCGCGAAGGCCGAGGCGGCCCTCCACGGCGTCTTCGAGCTCGATCAGGCCTTCGCGCCGTGGGTCCTCGGCGAGGAGACCTACGAGCGCCTCGGCATCACGAAGGAGGCGCGCTCGACGCGCGGCTTCTCGTTCCTCCAGTTCCTCGGCTTCAAGAAGGAGGAGATCGAGGAGGCGCAGGACCACATCATCGGCCGGATGACGATCGAAGGCGCGCCGTACCTCAAGCCCTCGCACTATCCGGTGTTCGACTGCGCGAACCGCTGCGGGAAGACCGGCCAGCGCTTCCTCGCGCCGATGGCCCACATCAAGATGATGGCGGCCGTCCAGCCGTTCCTCTCGGGCGCGATCTCGAAGACGGTCAACCTGCCGAACGACGCGACCGTCGAGGACGTGCAGGCGATCTACGAGGAAGGCTGGCGCCTCGGCCTCAAGGCCGTCGCGCTCTACCGCGACGGCTGCAAGGCCTCGCAGCCGCTCTCGACGTCGTCGAAGGACAAGGACAAGGACGCCGAGAAGGCGGAGGCCAAGACCGCGCAGGAGCCGAAGGCGATCGCCGACGACAAGCAGCTCCCGCCGCTCGCGCCCATCCCGAAGACGAGCGCGCCGCAAGACCCGACGCAGCTCACCCTGGGGATCGGGCCGTACGCGACGGGCGGCTCGCGGCCGAAGGGCCTGCGCGTGCGCCTGCCGAAGAAGCGTGTCGGCTTCACGCAGGAGGCGCGCGTCGGCGGCCACAAGATCTTCCTCCGCACCGGCCAGTACGAGGACGGCACGCTGGGCGAGATCTTCATCGACATGCACAAGGAGGGCGCCGCCTTCCGCTCGATGATGAACTGCTTCGCGATGGCCGTGTCGATCGGCCTCCAGTACGGCGTGCCGCTCCAGACCTACGTCGATCAGTTCACGTTCACGCGCTTCGAGCCGCAGGGCATCGTCGAGGGCCACCCGTACGTGAAGATGGCGACGTCGATCGTCGACTACCTCTTCCGCGTCCTCGCCGTCGAGTACCTGGGCCGCTACGACCTCGCGCACATCAAGCCCGAGGGTGAAGGCGCGATCCCGCACGTCGGCTTCGTCGGCGGCGGGCGCAGGGAGGACCGCGCGAGCGACAGCGAGCTGCCGAACTCGCTCGCGTACACGAAGGAGGCCGTCGCCCGCTCGGCCGCCGAGGCGGAGCCGCTCGAGCACATGCCGACGGTCCACTCCTCGAGCACGTCGCACGAGGCGCCGGCCGCGAACCCGCTCGACGCCCAGCTCGATGCGATGATGGGTGACGCGCCCGTCTGCGACGTCTGCGGGCACATCACCGTGCGCAACGGCGCCTGCTACAAGTGCCTCAACTGCGGCAACTCGATGGGCTGCTCCTGATCCGTCGAGCGTGACGAGGCGGCGACCGCGCCGACGGAGCGGTCGCCGCCGTGCGCCGTGAGCGCGAGATCCGACCGTCGGTCACGCTTCCTTATCTCGTCAGTCTCCTGGGCCGCGGCTACCGCCGTGCAGGCCGCCGAGGGGCGTCCTCGCACGCGCGGTCCCGCGGCCCCGGAGCATGAAGATCCTTGCGGACTCCCCGACCCGGCCGAGGTGGCGACCGGAGCTGAAATGGGCGAACCGAAGATCATCACCGTTCCGTCGACGGACGACGGGCGCGTCGCGTCGCGACGGCACCGTCCTCTGTCGGAGACGAGCTCGCTCGACGTCGCGAGCACGCATCCGTCCTCGCACCGAATGACCGGCGAGCTCCGCGCGTCGCTCTGGAAGATCGTCCACGCATTCCTCTTCGCCCCGCACGCGCACGAGACGCGCGCGGTGACCGAGCGGCCCGCGGTCCAGAAGCTCTGGCGCTCCCCTCCCCTGTCGGGCAATCCCGCGCGCATGCCGGAGGACGTCGCCGAGCTGCTCGAGAGCTGGTTTTCCCTCGTCGAGCCGAGCGACGTGCTCGAGTTCGTCGAGAGCGCGCACGACAGCCTCGATGCGCCGCTCCGAGCGAGCTTCGCCGAAGCGTGCAACGCCGAGCTCGCACGCGCAGGCTTCGGGCATCGGCTCGAGACGACGGCGGGCGCCGCGATCGCTCCCGGCGCCTGCTTCGAGGTCTGGGCGACCTGATCGCTCGGGCCCCCCGTCGTCGGTCAATCGTCCGACGATCCGCTCGGCGTCGCGAGCAAGACGTGCTCCTTCGTCTGCGGCATCCGCGAGCCCGTGGTCTGGCCGTTCGTCGAAGCGGCGAGCAGGACGTGCTCGCGCGTCTGCGGCATCACGCTCTCGTCGGATCCCGGCTCGCTCGCGGCCGCGACCAGGACGTGCTCGCGAGTCTGGGGCACCGGCGGGTCGTCGTCGCCCGCGGTGATCACGTCTCCGCGCGTGAGGGCCTGCGCGGTCGTGTCGAAGGCCTCGCCGTCCGTGCCGTCCTCGAGTGCACATCCGGTCGCGCCGAGCCCGAAGGTGGAGACGAGGATGAGGGCGAGAATGGACGTGATGCGCTTCATGGTTCCGTATGTCCTTTGCTGGTGAGGGTCGAACGTCGCGGCCCCGTGGCCGCCGACCCTCGGACCTCAGCACGCGCCAGGCCAAGTCCGCGGTGCAACGATTCCGCGCACTTGCGATGCGAGGCGTCGCGAAATCCCGTCATTCACGAAGATTCGTGAGGACGTCGCCGCGAGAACTCGCGACGAACCATCGATCGGTTCGCCGATAGACGGCCGCCATGGCATTTCGGACTCGTCGGGACGAGGAGGGCGGGCGTGCACTGGACGTTCGCGCTGGTCGTCTGCGCGCAGTGCGGGCGGTCGGACACGTTCACGCTGAACGGCCCGGAGATCGGCCAGAGGATCCCCGGCGCCTACTTCGCTTCGTGCGCCCTCGGCGCCTGATGCGCCTCACCGCGCCTCTCACCCTCGAGGCATTCGTCGAGAAACCTTCATCGGCTTCTTCACGCGGCCTTCCTTCGAGGGCTTCTTCGCGGAAGGCTTCTTCGCCGAGGCCTTCTTCGCCGGCTTCTTCGCGGATGCGTCCTTCGAGGCAGCCTTCTTCGGCGGCTTCTTCTTCGAAGGACACGCAGCTCCGGGACCGCCGTCTCGTCCTTCTCCGACGCTCGACCGCCGTACGGATCGCGGGATGCTCCTTCCCCCTCGGGTAGTCCTTCTTCGGGTCGTGCATCAGCGCGAACGCCTCGTCGACCCGGCGCCTGAGCCCCTCCACCTCGGCCATGCGCCAACGTTACACGGGTCTTCTTCGTTCGACGCGCGTGGGTCGACGGCGACCCGTTTGGAGGCTCCTTTCCCGCGACTCTTGCGGGGCTTGGCTCGAGCCACCCAAACTGGGGACTTTCGCGGAACGCTCGGCGCGGACGGCAAGCGTCAGAATCGTCTCAGCGACGTCGTCGGGAACGGACGCCAGAACGGCGTCGCGACCTCCGTCGCGTTCGGCTCGACGACGAACCACGGCGACGCGTCGGCGCCGGGCCGGAGGACGTGGAAGCTCTGCGCGGGCATGAATCCCTGACCGAGGAGCAGCGCGAGGCGCCCGCCGGCGTCCTTCGCGACGTCGAGGACGAGCACGGCATGTCCGAAGGGCGAGCCGCTCATGACGAAGAAGTCGCCGCCTCGCACGTCGCGCAGGTCCACCTTCTTCGCGTCGCGCTCGAGCGACGCCGTCCCCGCCCACGCGAACACCTCGTCGAGCCAAGCGCGGAACAGCGCGTGGTCGTCCTTCTTCGGCGCCGCGACGCGACGCAGGACGAGGTTCTTCCCGTCGAGGACGGCGCGCTCGCCCTGCACGTAGCCGCGATACGAGAGCGCCTGCCCCGACACGGCGCGGTACGAGAGATCGCGGTCGCCGCGACCGTAGCGCCACTCGGCGTGCATGCGGATGACCGAGTCGGCGCACTGCTGGAGGTCCTTCGTTCCGACGTCGATGTCGACCACCGCGGCGATGTTCGCGTGCCGGCCCTGGTCGTAGAGCGGCGCGCCGCGATGGTCGACGACGAGCGCCCCCTCGGGCTTCAGCGGGAGCGACCGGAGGAACTCCGCGAAGCTGCCGGGCTCCGTCTTCACGCGCACGAAGCCCGGAGGGGGATCGCGGAAGCGCGCGTCGAGGCGATCGTTCGGGCCCGCGGTCGGCGCCCACGGGTAAACGGCCGCGACCGGCGGGAGCGGCTCGGGCTCGGCCGCCGCCTCGGGCGCCGGCGTCTCGGGAACAGGCGCGGCCGAAGGAACCGGAGCCGCGCTCGATGGCACCGAGGGCGTCGCCGCCGGCGCGGAGCTCCCGGAGAAGCGCGCCTCGCCTCGGTTCTCCGGGCTGTTGCACGCCGGCAGGCTCGCGATCGAGGCGAGCGCGACCGAGCAGACGACGTTCCTCCAACCGCGGGTGCTCATGCCTCCATCATCGCCCGGCGGCGCCGATCCGTGACGCCCGATCAGCGGCCCTCCGCGTCCGCCTCGATCTTCGCGTCGCCGCGGTCCGCCGAGGCGGCCGCCGCGCGGAGGGCGGGCTTGCCCTCGGTCAGGTTGTCGAACCGACGCGTGGTCGGGTACGCGAAGGCGACGTTCGGCATCGCGGCGAACTTGTCGAGCACCTGCTCCCAGATCTGGGCGGCCGAGCTCCGCCGCGTCCGCGGCTTGCAGAGGTATCGCATCGTCAGGCGGACGCCGTTCTCCACGATGCTGGTCCACACGGCCGGCGTCGCCGTCGGGACCTTGATGTTGAGCACGTGCGAGGCCTCCTCGACGCGCTTTCGCACCTGCGCGTCGGTCTTCTCGGCGTGCTCGTCGAGGATCTGCTGCAGCGCCGCCTTCGCCGCGCGCCAGTCGCTCTCGAACGTGATGGTGAGCTCGAGCTCGTTCCAGATGTACCCGAACGCCTCGTCGTAGTTCGCCACCGTGTTCTTGAAGACGAGCCCGTTCGGCACGTGCAGGACGCGCCCCGTCCCCTGATCGGCATTCACCCAGTTGCCGATCTCGAGCATGACGAAGCGGAACGGCCGGATGTCGACCACGTCACCGGCGTGCGGCCCGATCTGGATCCGGTCGCCGATGCGGAACGGCCGGCGGATGATGATGAAGAGCCAGCCGGCGAGGTTCGTGAGCGGATCCTGCAGCGCGATCGCCACGCCCGCCGAGAGGAGGCCGAGGTACGTCGCGATGCCCGTCACGCCCTGGACCCAGATGCGCGTGAGGAGGACGAGCGCGGTGGCGCCCAGGACGTACGCCATCACGCGCGACATCTGGAAACGCGAGGCAGGCTCGTCGACGGCACGCGCGATCAGCCGGCGTCCGAGACGACCGATGACGATCCACGCGACCAAGATCGCGACCGTCCCGACGATCCGAAAGAGCGCGTCCTCCGGGATCGAGAGCGCCTCGCTGATACGGGCGGCAAAGTTCATCGAGCCGGCCTAGGGTACCCGAAGCGCGGCCGCTCGCCTCGCCCACGCACGCCCGGCGCCGAGGCCTGCGCTATGCTCGGAGTGGACGCCCGAGTGACGATGAAGCCCCCTCGCTCGCTCCGCGTTCTCGTCCGCCGCGCGATCGTCGTTCGCCCGATGCTCCCGAGGGGGCTTCCTGCCCTCGCGGGCGCCGCGCTCGCGGCCGTGTTGCTCCTGTCGGCGGCGCCCGCGCCGGCGTCGACGGCCCTCGAGCTCGTCCGGATCGCACGCGGCCACGAAGAGGCGCGTCAGGAAGATCTCGCGCTGCGTCGCTACAACGAGGCGCTCTCCCTCGATCCGACGTGTGCGGAGGCCTACCTCGGCCTCGGCAGCCTACGCGCGCGACGCGGCGACCTGCGCGAGGCGGAGCGCGTCTACACCGTCGCGCTCGAGCACCTGCCGCAGCTCCGCGCCGCGCGGCTCGCGCGCGCGTACGTCCGGCGCGCGCTCGGCTTCCGCGCCCAGGCGGTGCAGGACCTGCTCGCCGGGATGGAAGACGACGTACCCACGCTCCGTATCCTCGCGTCGTGGCACGCCGAAGACGGCCAGACGCCCGCGCAGCTCGCGGTCTGGCGGAAGATCCTCGCGCGCGCGGAGGCGACCGGCGACGCGAGCCTGCTCGTCGAGGCCCGCCGGATGGTGCGCGCGCTCGTCATCCTCGTCGGTCCGGCCGATCCCGCCGCCTCGCCGCCGGACGGGAACGGGCGCGACGACGGCGTGCGGCGCACCCTGAGCGTGCTCGCGCGGCGCGGCCGCTGACGGCGCCCCCAGCGCTTCGCGGCTAGCTGCAGAACACCGCGTGCAGCGCGCGCTGCGCGTCGTCGAGCTTGGCCGGATCGATCGTCGCCGAGATGCGAAGCGGCCCGGCCGAGAGCGCCGCGGGCGACGTGACGCCGACGCCCTGGAGCGTCGAGAGCACGCGCGCGAGCGCGCCGCTCGCGCCGGTCAGGCCGTAGCCGACGACGCTCACGACCGCGAACGGACCCGTGAACTGGACGGAGCCCTGTGTCTTGCGATCGATCTCGCGGGCGCAGCGCGAGAAATCGGGGACGTTGAGCAGCGGCAGGTGCACGAACGCGTCGTCGCCCGCGCAGACCACGTCGCCGACCCCGAGCTCGAGCTCGGCCGCCGCGTCGAGGAACGGCGCGAGATTGCCCGTCGCGGCGCGCGCGAGCATCACGTTCGACGCGCCCACGATCGCGCGCACGTTGCGGCCCTCGTCGCTCGTCCGCGGAATCTCCATGTCGTCGAAATCGCGCGCCACCGTCTCGCGGAACGGGCCGCCGATCGGATCCGAGGTCCGCCGCGCCACGATCGCGACCTTGTTGCGCCGCGCCCACTCGACCGCCTGCGCGTTCACGACCTTCGCGCCCGCCTCCGCCATCTCGGCGAGCATGGCGAGGTCGATCTCCGGGAGGTGCTTCGGCTCCGGGACGACGCGCGGATCGGCGGAGTAGACGCCGTCGACGTCGCTGTAGATCTCGCATCGCTCCGCGCCGAGCGCCGCGGCCAGCGCGACGGCCGTCGTGTCGGAGCCGCCACGGCCGAGCGTGGTGATCTCGCGCTTGTAGCTCATGCCCTGGTAGCCGGCGACGATGACGATCTTGCCTCGCGCGAGCTCGTCCTCGATGCGGTGGGGGCGCACCTCGATGATCCGCGCGTCGAAGTGCCGATCGTTCGTGAGGATGCCGGACTGGCTGCCCGTGAAGCTGATCGCGTCGAAGCCACGCGCGTGGATCGCGATCGACAGGAGGGCCATGGTCACGCGCTCTCCGGTCGACACGAGCATGTCGAGCTCGCGGCGCGGTGGCTCCGCGGGAGGGCTCACGGTCGCCGCGGATCGGCGTGCGAGCGAGATCAGCTCGTCGGTGGTCTTCCCCATCGCGCTCACCACGACGACGACGTCGTGTCCCGCGCGCTTGGTGGCCACCACGCGATCGGCGACCTGGGCGATCTTCTGGACGTCGGCGACGGACGAGCCCCCGTACTTCTGGACGATGACGGCCATGTGTCGGGGACTAGTCGTACGCGATCACGCCGACGGCCGGTAGGCCTCGACGCCGAAATTGCCGCCGACGAACAGGCAGCCTCGCGACGCGTCCCAGCGGAGGAAGTTCACGGTGCAGGGCTCGCCGTCGTCCTCGCCGTTCGCCTGGCGAGGATCGACCTCGGCGATGATGCGCGCCTCGCCGTCGGGCTTGATCCGCACGATGAGCGCGCGGGACCGATCCGGCACGGCGAGCGCAATGACCACGCTGTCACCCGGGACGAACGTGGCCGCCATCACCCGGCCCGTCTCGTCGAGGCGCTTCCACGTGGCGTCACGCGGCGCCTGGCGACCGTCGTCGCTCGTCGGCACCGCCAAGAGGCCGCTGTCGTCCGCGTCGTCCGAGGCGCAGGGCACGTCGGTCACGCGCGTCCAGGCGCGGTCGTCCCACCGGAGATCGTCGTAGGTGGCGAGCGCCATCCCGTCGAAGAGCTCGTCGTCCGACACGTCCCCGTCTTCGTCGGCGTCGAGCGCCGGCAGGTCCTCCTCCCGGAGCTCCTCGTCGGCGTCGAGCGGGCCCTCCTCTCCGCCGTCGGCGACGTAGTCCTCCTCGTCGGAGACGAGATCGTCGAAGCTCGCGCGCGTGTCGGCTTCGTCGTCCACGAGCACCTTGCCCCCGTGGACGCCGTCGTCCCGCTCGAACGCGAGGTCGATCGGCCCGACGTCGAGGGACGTCGCGCTCTCCGCGTCCACGAGCCATCCGGACTCCTTCCCGTCGACGGCGAGATCCTCGTACGGTGTGTTCTCGCCCGTCGCGTCGTCGAAGGGATCGCCTTCGTCGGCGAGGGTGTCGAGCGGCTCGTGGGCCGCGTCCACATCCGAGGCGTCCTCTTCACCGTCGAGCGCAGGCAAATCGAGATCGAGCTCGTCGGGCACGGAGGGGGACGAGGGCATGTAGCGGAAAGTACCAAACCGCCACGCCTCCTCAAGAGAACGACCGCTCGGGCTCGTCGCGAACGCCGGCGCCCGGGCTACGGAAGAGGTCTCGAGACATCGATCCGAGGACTGCCGTTCGCGGCCGCGTGCCGTCCCGGCGCGGCTTCGATGTGTGCAGGCGGACGCCGGGGCGTGGCCTCTGCGAGACTCCTCGGGCGAACGCCGCTGCCGTCGCCCCTCGCAAAACCCGGGAGAGGACGTGGGTGGATCGGGGAGCGCGACGAGGCACGCAGGCTGCATCGAGCACGAGCGATGTCTCGGCGGACGCACCTCGTCTTGCGGCTCTCGGGCTTGCTCGTGCTGCTCGCCGTGGCGTCGTGGCCGCGATCGCGGGCGGAGCACCATGATCGCGCAGTCGCACGCGTGGCATCGAAGGCACACTTCCCCGAGACCACGTCCGCCCGACTCGACGCCGACCAGATGCCTCGTCCGCGCGCTCCGAGGGCCCAGGTCGCAGAAGGCGATCGCGGCGAGAGCCGATCGCTCAACTACTGAATTTCAGCCAAGTTTTTCTTCCATTCCCACCACCTCCGAACGACGGGCGGAAGGGGGTGGACGCCTTCGCGGGAGTGTACCTACCCTCCGTCGTCTCCCGCGATGCGGCTGCTCGTTCTGTCCCGAAACGCGAGTCTGTATTCGACGAGCCGGCTCGTCCTGGCTGCGCGTGCGCGCGGCCACGAGGTCACCGTCGCCGACCCGCTCCAGTTCCAGATCGTGATCTCCCGCGGGCGGCCGGCGATGTTCCTCGGTGATCGGCTGTTGCCGCCGGTCGACCTCGTGCTCCCGCGCATCGGCGCGTCCATCACGAACTACGGACTGGCTGTCGTCCGCCAGTTCGACATGATGGGCATCCCCGTCCTCAACAACGCCATCGCGATCGCCCGCTCGCGCGACAAGCTCCGCGCGATGCAGCTCTTGACGAAGAAGGACATCGACGTCCCGAAGACGGTCTGCGCCCGGACCCCCGACTCGGTCGACGCGGCGCTCGAGTTCATCGGCGGCACGCCCGCGATCGTGAAGCTCCACCAGGGCACGCAGGGGATCGGGACGATGATCGCCGACACCCCGCAGGCCGTGACGTCGCTGCTCGAGACGCTCTGGGCGATGGGCCAGGACATCATCCTCCAGGAGTACGTCGCCGAGTCGAAGGGCAGAGACTACCGCGCCATCGTCGTCGGCGGCCGGGTCGTCGCGGCGATGCGAAGGCAGGCGAAGAAGGGAGAGTTCCGCTCCAACCTCCACCGCGGCGGCCTCGGCGTGCGCGTCGAGCTGCCGAAGCGGTACCGCCAGGCCGCCATCGCCGCGGCGAAGGTCATGGGCCTCGAGGTCGCCGGCGTCGACATGCTCCAAGGACGGGACGGGCCGAAGATCCTCGAGATCAACAGCTCGCCCGGGCTCGAAGGCATCGAGCGCACGAGCGGCGTCGACGTCGCCGGTGCCATCATCGCCCATGCCGAGAAGTTCCTCGCGAAGCGCAAGAAGCGGCGCGCCCACCGCGACCCGGTGATGGAGGCCGAGCAGCGGACCTCGCGCTTGCGCAACACGAACGAATACCTCGAGCTCGGGCGCAACGGCTCGCAGGTCCGCCGCGCGCGCGCCGGGGGCTGAGCAATGCTCCGCGTCGAGCAGCACGCCGCATCGGGGGCGACGTCGGCGACGGACGGCTCGATCGTCGTCTGGACGATCGATCGGCCGGCGGCGAAGAACGCGCTCGACTACGCGACCATCGACGCGCTCCTCCGCGCCATGCGCGAGGCCGCGGACGATCGCTCGGTCCGCGCCGCGGTCCTCACCGGCGCGGGCGACGTGTTCGTCTCCGGCGGCGACCTCCGGGAGCTGCGCGGCCGCGACTCGCCGGCGGATGCGGAGCGCCTGAGCGACGCCGGGTACGAGCTCACGAGCGCCATCGCCGAGCTGCCCTTCCCCGTCATCGCCGCGCTCCCCGGCCCGGCGATCGGCGGCGGCGCCGAGCTCGCGCTCGCGTGCGACATGCGCATCGCCGACGCCCGCGCGCGCATCGCGTTCAAGCAGGTGCGCATGGGCGTGACGACCGCCTGGGGGACGGCCGCCCGTCTCGCGGCCGTCGTCGGCGCCGGAGCCGCCGCGCGCCTCCTCTTGACGGCCCAAGACATCGGCGCCGCCGAGGCGAAACGGCTCGGGCTGGTCGACGAGGTCACCGAGGACGGCCACGCGCGAGCGACCGCGCTCGCCTGGGCCGCCGACGTCGCCGCGGGCTCTCCGCGCGCGATCGCCGCGACGAAGCGCCTCCTGCGCGAGGCGCTCGCGTCGGCAGGCGCCGTCCGCGCGCTCGAGCGCAAGGCCTTCGTCGAGACGTGGAGCGGGCCGGATCACCGCGACGCGGTCGACGCCTACTTCGAGCGTCGTCCTCCGCGCTGGCAGCCGCGCTGAGCGCGCGGCCAGAGAGCGCGGCCCCTACGGCATGGGGCCGCGCGCTGCGCGGTACGCCGCCGCGCGTGGTGCCCGCGCCCTCTGTGGCGATCCGGTGCGAGCCCTTCGGCCGACACACCGGAGCTCGCAGCGATCGGACGACTTTCTTCGGCGATTCGACGTGGATCGAGCCTCGCATCCGGGACCGGCGGGACGATGCGGTCCAGGGCACCACGAGAGGCGAACGATCCTGCGACGCCGCAGCTCGTTCGCGAAGGCGACGTGCTCGGCGACAAGTACAGGATCGAACGCTGCCTCGGCGGCGGCGGGATGGCGTCCATCCATGCCGCTCGTCACCGCGTCTTGGATCAGCCCGTCGCGATCAAGATCCTCGCGCCGCGCGCACGCGAGCAGCCGGACGCGGTCTTGCGGTTCTTGCGCGAGGCGCGCGCCGTGACGCGGCTCAAGGGCGAGCACGTCGTCCGCGTCTTCGACGTCGGGACCACCGAGGACGGCGCGCCCTACCTCGTGATGGAGCTCCTCGAGGGCAAGGATCTCGGCGCGCTGCTCGAAGAAGGCTTCGAGCCGACGGTCGAGGAGGCCGTCGACTACACGCTCCAGACGTGCGAAGCGCTCGCCGAGGTCCACGGCCTCGGCATCGTCCATCGCGATCTCAAGCCGGCGAACCTGTTCGTCACGCGCGGCGCCGACGGCCGAACCTGCCTCAAGCTCATCGACTTCGGCATCTCGCGGATCGACCCGTCGCAATCGCCGCACGACACGCTCACGCTGACGCACCCGGAGATCGTCCTGGGCTCCCCCCAGTACATGGCGCCGGAGCAGATGGAGTCCGGGGCCTCCGCCGACTCCCGATCGGACATCTGGAGCGTCGGCGCGATCCTCTACGAGCTGCTCGTCGGGAGACCGCCGTTCGACGGCGAGTCGCTCTTCGACATCTACGCCGCCGCGGTGCGCGAGCCGCCCCCGCGCCCCTCCGGCTTCCGCGAGGGGATACCCGAGGGGCTCGACGACGTCGTGCTGCGGTGCCTTCGCGTGACGCCTGCGGAGCGATGGCCCGACGTCGCGGCGCTCGCGGCGGCGCTCGCGCCGTTCGGAGACGCGAACGCCGCCGCCCGCGCGGAGTCGATCGCGCGGGTGCTCGAGACGTCGCGTGCGCGCGGCGCGGTCGAGAGGGCGCGAGCGAGACCGGACGCGAGCGAGACGCCGTCGAGCGCGGTCGGGGAGCGCCGCGGCTCGCTCCACCGCCAGGCGATCCTCGTGTCGGCGATGGTCCTGCTCGTCGCCGCCGGCTTCGCGGCACGTCCGATCACGGAACGCCTCGAACGATTCCAGCTCCGGCCGCGCGGCGTATCGGCGCAGCCCGCGCCTCGCGCCGAGCCGACTCCGCATGCCGGCGCCCCCCTCGAGGAACGGAAATGATGCGAGCCAGCCCTCGCCTTCCCGCGCTCTTCGCGTTCGCGCTGCTCTCGATCGCGATGGTCGTGCTCCCCGGAACGGCGCTCGCCGACCCACCTCGCCCCGACGCGAATCCTGCGACCGCACAGGCCCTCTTCTACGAAGGGCGCGCGCTCGCACGAGAAGGACGCTACGCGCTCGCGTGCGCGAAGTTCGAGGAGAGCCTCCGTCTCGACTACGGGATCGGGACGGAGTTCAACCTCGCCGACTGCAACGAGAAGCTCGGAAAGCTCGCGACCGCATGGGCGGGCTTCCTCAAGGTCGCGGCAGCGTCGAGGGCGCGCGGGCAGGCCGAGCGCGAGAGAATCGCGCGCGAGCGGGCCAAGGCGCTCGAGGACCGCGTGCCCAAGTTGACGATCGAGGTCGCCGCGTCGGCGACCCCGAACCTCGAGGTGAAGCGCGACGGCTTCGTCGTCGGCTCGTCCTCGTGGGGCGCCCCGATGCCGGTCGACCCGGGGCCGCATCGGATCACCGCATCCGCGCCCGGGTACGTGACCTGGGAGGGAGTGGCGAACGCCGTCGAGGGCAAGGTGGTGCACGTCACGGTCCCGTGGCTCGCGCCGGCGCCGCCGCCGACCGCAACGCCGCCGCCGGCCTCGACCGCTCCCGTCGCGTCGCCCGCCGAAGCCGCGCACGCTGAAGGCGCGCTGCCCGTGCCGCCGCCGCCTCCGTTCCCGGCGCCGGTCATCGAGCGAACCTCGGGCCAGCGCGTGGCCGGCTGGATCCTCGCCGGCGCGGGCCTCGCGGGGATCGGCGTCGGCGCGGGGTTCGGCATCGACTCCCTCCGAAAGCGCGAGCACGCCGAGGATCACTGCGAGGGCCGCCTCTGCGACGACGAGGGGGTCGCGCTCCGGGACGCCGCGATCGCGAGCGGGAACGTGGCCACGGTCGCGACCGTCGTGGGCGGCGCGGCCGTCGTCGGGGGTCTCGTCCTCGTCCTCACCGCGCCGCGCTCCGCGCCGCCGCCGAGTCCGACAAGCGGATCGAGGCTCCGCGCCCATCCGCTGGTCGCCAAGAACGGCGGCGGCCTCACGCTCGAAGGTGTCTTGCCGTGACCCGTCGCTCTCTCTTCCAGTCGACGCCGGCGCGCGCTCTCTTCGCCGGCGTCGCCGTCGTGGCGTGCAACGCGATCCTCGACAACGAGCCCGGCGTGCGAAGGAACCCACCGCCGCCCGACGACGTCCGTTCCTCCGACGACAACGAGCCGCAGACGCATCGCCGTGATCCGGGCATCGACGGCGACGCCGGCGCGAACGACGACGCCGGCCGTCCGTCCCCGTGCGCCGAGAGCCAACGGATGTGCCACGGCTACTGCGTGGGGCTCGGCGATCCGCACTACGGCTGCGGCGACCCGAGCTGCGCGCCGTGCACGATCGCGCACGGCACGCCCGCGTGCGAGAACGGTGCGTGCATCATACAAACATGCGACCGTGGCTTCGCCGACTGCGACGGAGATCCCGCGAACGGCTGCGAGACCGACCTGTCGCGCGCCGCGAGCTGCGGAGCCTGCGGGGCCGTCTGCCCGCCGTCGAGGCCCGTATGCGCACCGGCCGGGGGCGGGTTCGGCTGCACGACGGGGTGCGGCCCCGACGCGCCCCTGCGCTGCGGGGACGAGTGCGTCGACCCGCTCACGAGCATCAATCACTGCGGAGACTGCGACGTCCGGTGTCCCGAGGTCGACAACGGGATCGTGGAGTGCGTCGGGGGTCGCTGCGAGCTCACGTGCAAGCCCGGCTATCGAGCATGCGGCTCGAGGTGCGTCGTGACGACGGATCCGTCGGCGTGCGGGCCCGGGTGTACGGTCTGTCCCGTCCCTCCGAATGCGACGGCGGCTTGCCAAGCCGACCGGTGCGCGTTCTTGTGCGACGTCGGCTTCGGCAACTGCAACCAGGACCCGGACGACGGCTGCGAGACGCGCTTCGCCGACGATCCGGAGAACTGCGGCGGATGCGGGAAGTCCTGCAACGGCGGCGTCTGTGTGGACGGCGAGTGCGTCGCCGCGGCAGCGGAGGTCGGGCCCTGACGAGGGGCCCGCCGCGAAGTCACCGGCGACGCCGCTCGAGCGGACGGGAGCCCCGCTTCACGTCGAACCACGACGTGCGCAGCCGACGAGGGAGCGCCGAGGCGTAGAGGCAGTCGCGGAGGTTGTTGAGCTCGCTCGTGACGGTCCCGTGCGTGAGCCGGGTCCGGATGCTCACCGCCTCGGCGAGCGTCAGCTCCTCGCGCGAGAGCGTGCCCTCGACCTCCTCGCGCGCGCATCGGACGCCGGCCTGCTCGAGCTCCGCGAAGAGGCGGCGCGTGTTCGTCTCGGTCGTCCCCGCGGTGAAATAGCTGATCAGCTTGTGACGCTTGCTCATCGACTTGCCGCGTCCGGCGATCACCCAGTCGCGGAAGACGTCCGTCTCCGCATAGAGCGCGTCGAACAGCCAGACCTCGTGGACGTTCACGCCTCCGTGACGGATCGCGCATGCGGCCGCGTGATAGCCGCCCGAATGCGCCGAGACGCAGATGCGGCCGAGGCGCGGGTCACGACCGACGCCCGCGTTGCCGAGCGCCGCGCGCGCCTCCCGCTGCTGGAGCGTCCGAAGGACGTCGTCGATCATGCGCGCGAAGCCGCCGGGCGACTCGAGCTTCCCCGCCGCGGAGTCGGCGGCGAGCACCGCGAGCTCCGGCACCACGAGGATCGCGTTCTGCTTGCTGTCGTAGAGCTGCTCGCGGAGCTGGTGCTTCACCGTCGCGCGCTCCACCGTCGTCCGGTGACCGTGGAAGTGGACGACGAAGTTGATCGCGCCACCCGGCCCGGGCCGATGGTGGTGCGGCACGAACACGAGCACCGTCGGATCGCGATACCAAGACCCCGGCGCCGGGAACGGCGCGTGCTCGAGCTCGAGGATCAGCGTGGTCCCGCGCTCGTCGCGCGTCGTCCGAACGACGCGCGACGTGACCTTCGAACGAGGCGCCGCGACCGGCGTCGTCGCGGTCCGCGGCGCGTTGCTCGCCTCCGACTCCGGAGGCGTCGTGGCCGTCGCATCTGCTCGCGCCGTCCGAGCCAGCACGGACATCCCGAGCGACGCGGTGAACGTGAGGAGGGCTCGTCGAGAGAGGAGGTGGTGCGACATGCTGAAACCTCCTACCGACCCTCCACGAATCGGCGCCCTTGGGCCAAGTTCCGTGGTGTCGCGCGCCCTCGCTTCGATGAGCGCTCATCGAAGCGGCCGTCCGCACGCGGCCTTTCGACGGGCTTCCGCGCCGGCGCGCAAGGCTTCAGCGGCTGGAAGGCGGCGGCGGCGAGCCTGCGGACACCGGCTGCGGGAGCTCGGCACCGCACGCTGGGCAGGTCCACGACGTCGCGTGGTGGACGAGCACGCTCGTCGTGATGGCGAGCAGCAGCCACGCGAGGACGAGGAACAGCCCCCAACCCGTTCCGGCCGCAGCGCCCATCCCGAAGAGGAGGCTGAGCGCCCAGAACGTCACGATGAGCGCCCAATGGCCGTGGCTCGGTGGCGTGGGCACGACGTCGTGGGCGCAGACGAGGCAGTGGGCCATGGGAGGCTCCTGGTCGAGCTCGGACGCTCTCCGCTCGCAACGAGCGAAATGCACGCAGCGCGCCCCGAGCACGACCGCGCGGAGCTCATCCACCCGCGCGACGCTGCTGCGCTCGTGCTCGCGAGCGGACGATGGGAAGCCGCGGCGGCCGTTCGCGATCTCGCCCGAGCGCGAGCCCGCGCGTATGCTCGTACCTCGAGGGAGGGGGCCGTGCCGAAGAAGCTTCCGGAGGTCGATCTCGGCACCTTGACGAAGATCGCGCCGAGCGACCTCCGCCTGCTGTGGGTGAACGACTGGTACGACGGTCCGCTCGAAGCCGTCGTCGAGCACGACGGAAAGCCGTGCCTGATGGTGCTCTGGAGCGAGAGCGACGACGAGACCGACCACCCATACCGCTGGGTCCTCGTGGAGCTCTCGGCCGAGCAGCGTGCCGACGAGGAGCGCTGGCACGCGCTCTTCGCCGAGCACGTGGGCGACCACTGGTGCTTCCACGGCGCGCTGGTCGAGCACCCGCCGCCGCGGCCCGACGCCGATCCCGACGCCTTCTTCATCCCCTACCGGCAGCGGCCGCCGCTCGACCTGACGCAGAACCGCGTCGTCGGGTGGACCGACGAGATGCCCTCGCGCTGAGCGATCACTCCGTCACGCGGAAGAAGGTCCGGAGCGACGTCGCTCCGCCCGGCGCGCCTCGATCGTCGCGCCGCCGACGTGTCGCCGGATCGGGACTGCACGCGTCGTCGACGCCCTGCCCCTCGCTCGTCGACAGCTCGAGCACGTGGTCACCGGACAGCAGCTTCGGCACCCCGAGGAGCGCGAGGCGGCGGAGCGGGACCTCGTCGCCGTCCGTGTGCACCCGGAAGCGCAGTACGCTGTTAGCGACGTCGGCGACGGCGAGCGTCGCGAGCGCCCGGCGCGTGCTCCGCCACGCGAAGCCGTCGCGGGCGCCCCCGATCTCGCCGTCAGGCTCGGGCCACACGACGTCGGGTCCCGCCTCGACCCGGAGGAGCGGCGGAGCGCTCGAGAGCCCGAGCGCCCCGGACCACGCCTGCGCCCATCGATGGAAGCCGCCGCGTCCGTCCGAGCGCGGATGCGTCGCCGACACGACGACCCTCGAGGACCCGCCCGGCACGAGCGGAACGCGCGTGATCGCCTGCGGGGCGCTCGCCTCCTCGAGGACGAAGCCGCTCCCCGTCCCCGTCACGTCGACGAAGACCTCCGTCGTCCACGCCCAACCCTCGAGCGGTCCGTCCGCCGCCCCGAACACGAAGGGCCCCGCGGCCTCGATCGGAGCCGGGTCGACGATCCCGACGTCCGCGGTCTCGCCCGGACGCGCCGGGATCTCGCCCGCGCGTGCATGCGCGAAGGACGTGCGAGCCTCGTCGCTCGCGAGCACGTGGACGACGATGCGCTCGTCTTCGGAGACGGACCGCGCACGCCACGCATGCTGCACCTCGACGAGGATCGGATCGGCGCTCGCGCCTTCGCACGCCACGGTCGCGGAGCCCCCGCCGGACGGCGAAGCCGTGACGATGGTGACCGATCCGTCCGGCGGACACGCGTCTGCGCGGAGGGCGACGCGCACGCGCTGACTCGGAGGCGCCGGAGCCCGTCGCGCGGGCACCTCGATCCGAGGATCGGCGCGGCGGATGCCGAGGAACACCAGATGGCCGAGGTCGCCGCCGTCGACGGCGAGGTCGTAAGGCGCGGCGACGGCATCGATCGCGAACGCTCCCGCGTGGTCCGTGACGCCCTCGCGTCGCTCGCCGAGGGCATCGACGATCACGACCATGCGGCCTTCGACGGGCTCCTCGAGGTCCGTCGCGATCACGCCGGTCACGTCGACGATCGCCGGCCGCGCTTCGTCCGCGGGTGCGGGCGCGGCGGCGGGAGTCCGAGGCGCGCTCGCGGCGCGCGCGCTCGGTAGCCACCCGGTCGCGCGCTCGTCCGCGCAGCCAGAGAAGAGGATCCCTGCCGCGATCACGAAGCACCCGATGCTTCGCTCGACGGCACGACATGTCGATGATGACGCCCGACGGTGCATGCGCGCGCCGACATCAAGCAGCGTGCCGGAGGCGACCTCGAGTGATGTCGGTGGCTTGCAATGCGTGACCCCATGGCCGGGCCACCTCGGCGGTGGCCTGGGCCAGGCGGAGCTCCCTCACCGCCGCCAAGCCTGTTATTCGGCGTGGATGGCAACTCGTCGCCGCGATCTCGCCCGTTGCGTGAACGATCTCGTGAGAGCGGCGACGCCGGATGCCGAGCCACGACGACTGCAGCGCGCGGTGCAGGAGACGCTCGACGCGTTCGATCGTGCGCCGCGCGAGGCGCGTGACGGCGCCGTTCGTGCCATCGGCCGGGCTCTCGCGAAGAAGGACGGACACGGCGCGCACGTCCTGGCGCTCACGCTGGGCGCGCTCGTCGAAGGAGGAGCATCGCCGGAGACCGCATGGCCCGCGCTCGCCAGAGGTCTCCCTACGCTGCTCGACGGAGCCACCGCGTTCGTGGCCGCGGCGATCGCTGCAGCGAAGGACGACGTCGTCGAGAACGCGCTCGGGACGGCAGGCGCCGTCGTCGCCCTAGCGATGCCGCGCGAAGCCGCCGCCTTCGAAGCGCTCCCTTCGCGTTGCCTCGCGGCAGTGGCGTGCCTCACGCGCTCGAAGTCGCTGCGCGCGAAGGCTCGACGGGACGACGCGCTCCTCGCCTCGGCGTGGCCTCTGTCCGACGCGGTCGACGAGGTCGGCGCGCTCGTGCAGGCGATGCGTGTCCTCGACGACGCGCCCGTCCTCGTGCTCGCGCCCGACGCGGCCGCCGGCTGGCGCTTCGTCGCGGACGGGCTGGCCTCCAACCTGGACCTGTACGTCCTCCTCGCGGACGCCCTGTTCGCCGACGCGAAGAAGGCTCGCCTCCCCGGCAAGCGCATCGACCCGAAGGCGCTGGCGGTCCTTCGAGGCGAAACGTCGCCGAAGAAGCCTCCCCGCGTGACTTTCCCGTTCGAGCTCCTGCCTTGGACCGCAATGCGGCGCGACGGGAGCCTCCCCGAGACCGCGGGCTCGCTCTCGCTCGACGACGTGCCCGCGGACATCCCGGCGCTCGGGGCAGAGCGGGTCGTGCTGGTACGGGCGGCGGCCCTCGGGCCCGTGCTCGTCGAGCCGACGTTCGAGGCCCTCCGGCCGCGTCTACGACTCGTCGAGGTGCTCGCGCCGGGCGAGGTCCTGCGCGCGCTCGTGGCGCTGGCGGGGGCGATGCCGACCACTCCCTCGCACCCGGAGCCACCGCAGGCCATGCCCGGCAGGGCGACCGAGAGCGGGCCCCGGCGACGACGGAGGCCTCGCCCGGGCGACGAACAGGCGTAACATCGACGACGATGAGGCTCTTCGTCTCCGCCGCCGCCCTCGTATCCTCCGTCGCGCTCTCGTCCACGGTCCTCGCCGACGGGACGTGCACCACGATGCCGTCCACCGGGGCGCGCGTGACGTGGGGAGCCCCGAGCGCGTCGATGACGGAGCGTCCGGCGGAAGAGTCGCCGGTGGCGAAGGCCCGCGAGCTCCTCGCCCGGGCGCGGCTGCTCGACGAAGCGGCGACGGCCGACGAGAAGGCGGCGGCGGAGATCGCGACGCGACTGCCCGCGCTCCGCTCGAGCGCGAAGGCCGCGCGCGACCGCGCCGACCGCGCCGCCGGCGACGATCGAGAGGTGCTGGTCGCGCGCGCCGAAGACCTCGAGGCGGACCTCGCCGTGAGCGAAGCCGAGACGGCGGCGAAGCGGCGCTCGGCCGCCGAGAACCGGCGGATCGCGCGCGAGCTCCGCGCCCGCGCGGTGCGCATCGTGCGCGAGGCCCCGATCGACGCGCCCGTCGTCGCGAATGCATGCGACCCGCCGTATCGGTTCACGGCGAGCGGCCTCAAGGTGTATCGCGTCGAGTGCCTCGAGTAGCGCCGGCGGCGCTCAGAACTTCCACGGCTCGCGACGGTGCGCGTCGACGCGCGGCGCACGCGCTCGCATCGTCGTCGACGCGAAATGCGCGAGGAGCTTCGCCACGCGCGCGCGGTGAGGACGGAACGGCGCGAGCAGCTCGAGCATCACCTGATCGGCCTCCGCGCGATCGTCGAGCCCGAGATCGTGACGGCCGCCCAGCACGGCCGCGATCGTGAACGGCGCGTGGAAGTCACCGACGGGAACGGCGTCGGACCATGCGAGCGCGTCGCGCGCGACGGCGTTCGCGGTCCAGGGCCCGACGCCGCGCAGGCTCTGGAGCTTCTCGACGAAGACCTCCGGCGGCGACGCGCGGAGCCTCTCGATCGCGTCGCCCCGGACGGCGGCTTCGCGCAGCGTCTGCGCTCGCCTCGACCCGATGCCGATCGCGTGCATCCGCCACGTCGGCACGCGCCGAACCGCCGGCGGCGTCGGAGCGGCGACGAGATCGGTGCCCGGCACGGCGTCACCGGCGATCCGCCAGAGCCGACGGACGGCGGCGCGCGCCTCGATCCCGGTGACGAGCTGCTCGACGATCGCGACCGTGAGGCTCTCGAAGACCGTGGGCGTGGCCGGCAGGCGCGGATCGATGCGCGCCGCGAGCGGTCCGAGCAGCGCGTGACCTCGCACCATCGAAAAGAACTCGGTCGGATCGTCGTCGACCGCGGTGAGCCCGCGTGCAGCGTCGATGGCGCGCTCGGCGTCCTCGCTCGAGCACGCGCCGTGGGCCAGCACCTCGACGCGCACGCGGGTGCCCGTCCACCCGAGCGCGATCACGATGGCGTCTTCCCCGCCCCGAAGCGCGACCGCACGCATGCGGAGCCGCGCGCGAGGATCGTAACCGGGACCGCGCGGCGTCAGCTCCGCGGATGCGATCGCTCGCAACCCCGAGCCGGCGCGGATCGCCCGAGCGCGATGCAGCGGCGCACGATCGGGACGCACCGGGTGCTCCGCTCAGAACCGGCCCGCGCACGCGAGGCCCGGACCCGACGGCGCGCACGCGAACCGCACGGCTCCTCTGCCAGCGCTCGGCTCCTGCCGCGACGGCGCGGACAGCGCGAGCACGAGCCCGCCGGTGCCGAGGACGGCGCCGCCGGCGAGCGTGACGATGGAGACCGTGAGCCACGTCCGCGCCGAGCTCACTTGTGCATCGCACGACGCGGGCTGCTCGACGCCGATCCCGGGACACGTCGCGTTGTAGTCGTCGACGATTCCTTTGCGCACGATGAGGCCCGCGCTGCCCACCGCGACGAGCGCCGCACCCGCGGCGACGAAGCCCCATCCGAGCAGGCGCTGCCCGCGGCCCGGATCGTCGAGCGACGTGACGGGCGCGTCCGGCCGAGGTGCTTCGTTCGTCTCCGACCTGCTCTCCGGCACGAGCGTCACCGTCTCGCGCGCGACACCGCCGGCCGGGAGCTCGACGGAGCGCGCCGTCGGATGGAAGCCCGGAGCCCGCACCTCGAGCATCCGCCTCCCCGCTTCGACGCGGAACGGACCGGGCCCCTTCCCGACGCGCACGCCGTCGATGAAGACCTCCGCGTCGTCGGCGCCGCGCACCTCGAGGGTCGCGAGCCGCCTGCGAACGGTGTCGAGGGCGCCCTCGAGCGCCGCACGATTCTTGTTGATCCACGGATCGTCGGTGGCGAGCGCAGCGGACAGATTCGCCTCGGCGGCCACCCACATCCCGAGGGCCTGCTCGCAGAGCCCGACCTGCGCACGCGCACGCGGCGTGGGAGCCATGGCCAGGGCCTGCTTGAACAGACCGAGGGCCTCGTCGTCGCGCCCCTTCTCCCGGAGCTCGACGCCTTTGGCGATCAGCGCCTCGGCCTCCGCAGACGCGTCCGCACGCGCCGCGGGAGCGACGGAGAGCACGACGAGCGCGAGCGACAGAGCGGTCCAGGTTCGCGAGGGCACTTGCCCGTGATGCTACCGCAGGATCGGGGCTCCGTTCGGAGCAGGCGCATCCGCGGGTCGAGCAGGCGCGGAGACCGACGCGGTCTGGGCCGAAGCGACCGCCGAGCTCGAGGCGGCCGTCGCGGGCGGCCGCTGCGCGGGGCCTTTCTTGGGCGCCGACGGAGCGCGCGCTCGTCCGCTCGGAGCCGGAGGAGGTGCGTTCGGAAGCGCGGCCGGCGAGACCGTCACGGCGACCGTCGGCGGCTCGTCCGTCGGCGCGACCGACGAAGGCTCGACGGGTGGCGGCAGCGGAGACTCCGCGGCGACGGTCGTCGTCGCCGTCGCCGAAGCAGCGCCCGCGCCCTGGCCGCGCACGAGGAAGAGGACGAGCGCGGCGGCGGCTGCGGAGACGACGACGCCGACGACGAGGCCCGCCGTGAACGCCGGCGAGCGCTTCGTCACGTTCGGCGCGCGGTCTCGTCCCCAAGCCGTGTCCGTCGTCGCGAGCGGCGGCGTCGTCGCGAGCGGCGGCGTCGAGCTTCGCGGAGCGCTCGGAGGCACCAGCTTCGCCTGCGCGCCCGAGCCGTCGCCCGGAGACGTGGTCACGGCGCTGATGCTGCGCGCGACCTCGGCCAACGCGACCCCGCCGCTCACCGGGTTCGAGTCGATCGTGTCCTCGAGCGACCGCCACGACCGCAGCGCTCCGCCTTGCTGCGTGCTTTTCGCGAACGGCTCGAGCGCGGACGCGAGCTGCGCGACGTTCTGCCATCGCTTGCTCGGATCCTTCTCGAGACAGCGCATCACGACGGCCACGAGCTTCGGATCGAGAGCCGGGCGGAGCGCGAGGAGCGAAGGCGGCTCCTCGCTCACGACGCGGATGCAGACCTCGGTGACCGTCTCGCCGTCGAAGGGGAGCTGTCCCCCGAGCAGCTCGTACAAGATCACGCCGAGCGACCAGATGTCGCTTCGGATGTCGGCCGCGCGCGCCGAGCGCATGTGCTCGGGCGCCATGTAGTAAGGAGATCCGATGACGGCCTGCGAGTCCGTCAGAGCCATCTGACCGACCGCGGCGGGGCCGATCGCCTTCGCGATCCCGAAGTCGAGGACCTTCACGAGGGGCATGCCGTTCAGGCGACGCCCCACGAAGAGGTTCTGAGGCTTGAGGTCGCGATGCACGATGCCGGCGGCGTGCGCCTCCACGAGCGCCTCGCACGCCTGGAGCACGAACTCGACGGCGTCCGCGACAGGCAGCGGGCCTCGCTCCTTGCACAGCTTCGCCAGGTCCATGCCCTCGAGCAGCTCGAGGACCATGTACGGGTTGTTCTGCGCGTCACGTCCGACGTCGTAGACGCGGGCGACGTGCTCGCTCTTGAGCTTCGCGACCGCGCGCGCCTCGCGCATGAAGCGCTCGACGGCGTCCTTGCCCGAGAGCGCGTCCGGAGAGATGAACTTCAACGCGACGGGTTGATCGAGCTCGGTGTGCGTCGCCGCGACGACGACGCCCATGCCTCCGGCGCCAACGATGCGATCCACACGGTACTTCCCGCCGACGATGTCGCCGGGCCTCACCGGTGATCGCACCTCTGCATCGTCCGCCATCCCGCCACGGCGAAAGGTAGCATGCCGCGAGCGGGAGGCACACCGAGCGAATTTCCCATGGATGACGGGGGCATCGACCATCTTCGTCGACGCATCGGCAGCCCTCCCGTTCGAGGGCTCCGGCGCCGCGGCGAGGGGCTCGAGGGTGCCGCCGATTCACCGCATTCTTCGGGGCTCGAACGCGGGGGTGAGCCGAAAAGGTCCATCGGCGTCGGCCCTCCGTTCGACGCGAGGCGATCTCCGACGAGCGGCGCCTTCGACGCGCGGTCAGAGACACGAAGCGAACGCCACGTACGCGAACCGACAGCAAATTGTGCCGAACGCGCACGCGTGAGGGACTCCCCTCCCTCGCGGCATCGGGGATATTCTGAGGCCGATGCCGAGCACGACCGTCGTCGTAGCCATTGTCGTCGCAGTTGCGGTCCTCGTCGTTGTTGCTCTGATCGTCCGGTCGCGCAGCAAGTCCGCGGCAGCCGAGGCTCCTCGCTTCGAGCCGCCGCGCGAGCTCGCGCCCCGCCCGGCACCGAACGAGCAGACGGCGGCACCGAGCCCGGCCGCGCAGCCCAGCCCCGCTGCACAGCCTCCGAGCCCCGCGGCTCCGCCTGCGAGCGCCGAGCCCGCGCCGTCGCAAAAGATTCCGACGCAACCGATCGCGTTCCCTCCGGCGGGCGCACCGCAGCAGCCGCCGCAGCCGCAACCGCCGGCGGAGATGGCGCCGCTCGTCGAGGCCGACGAAGCGACACGGGTCGGCGCTCCTCCCGCGCTCGAAGAAGAGGCCGCGACCGCGAAGGACGACGATGCGACGACGGCCGCGCCGCCTCCGGCGGAGCCGGCGGAGCCGAAGCCGACGCGCACTCCGTTCCGCTCGTACTCGAGCATCAATGATCAGAGCGTCGCCGAGGAGCTCGCGGCGGAGGCGCAAGCCGAGCCCGCGAAGCCCGAGCCCGAGCCCGTGCAGGTCGAGCCTGCGAAGCCCGAGCCTGCGAAGGCCGAGGCTCCCGCGACGACCGAAGCGAAACGTCCTGCTGCGCCGAAGCTCCCCGCGCCGCCGCCCCTTCCGCCGCGCGTCGGAGCCCCGAAGCCGCCGCTCCCCGTCTCGGAGCCGAAGATCGGCGCGGCCAAGCCCGTCTCCGAGCCGAAGGTCGGCGCGGCCAAGCCCGTCTCCGAGCCGCGTGTGCCGGCGCCGCCTCCGAAGCCGCGCGTGTCGGAGCCGCAGATCGCTGCCGCGAAGCCGCTCCCGACGTCGCAGCCGAAGGTGCCCGCCGCGACCGAGGCGAAGCCGGAGCCCTCCTCCGAGCCGAGGTTCGTCGCCGCGGCGAAGCCGCTGCCCGGGTCCGTCGCCAAGACCCCGGCGGCGGCCAAGCAGGCGCCCAAGGAAGACGAGCACGATTTCTCCGCGCTCAACGACGATGCACCGGCGAAGCCCGCGGCGCCGGCTCCGGCCGCCACGATCGCGGCGAAGTACGCTCCGCCGTCGAACCCCGCGACCGCCGAGCTCGAGAAGAACGATCCGCGCCACGCCGCCGCCCGCCGCCTCGCGCGCGTCTCCGTGAGCGAGATCAAGCTCTATCACGAGGACGAGGTGAAGGCCGGCCGCGAGGCCAACGATCTCTGGAAGCGCCTCTCCAAGGAGATCGCGCTCGCCCAGCAGATGTTCGAGTCGCGCGTCGACAAGGACGTGCGCGAGCGCTTCGACTACCTGCTCGACGAGATCATCCGGCAGCTCGCCGAGGGCGATCCGAAGAAGCTCGGCCCCGACGCCCCGACGCTCGCCCAGGGTGACAAGCCGACCGCGCCTCCGCCCGCGGACGCCGCGGTCGTCGACACGGAGGCGCCGACCAAGACGGCGCTCAAGACGCTCGAGGATCCGGAGGCAGCGAAGGAGGCTCCTGCGACCGCCGCCGCTGCACCCGCCGCTGCTCCCGAGCCCGCGGCGGCTCCTGCTCCGGCCGCTGCGGCGCCCGCCGCTGCTGCGCCCGCGGCGGCGGCCGCCAAGCCGACCGGGCTCGCGGCGCGTCTGGCGATCCCCACCAACCCGGAGACCGCCGAGCTCGAGAAGAACGACCCGCGTCACGCCGCGGCGCGACGGCTCGCGCGCCTCTCCGTGAGCGAGATCAAGCTCTATCACGAGGACGAGGTGAAGGCCGGCCGCGAGGCGAAGGATCTCTGGAAGCGGTTCTCGGCCGACATCAACCTCGCATACCAGACGTTCGAGAAGCGCGTGGACAAGGAGGTCCGCGACCGCTTCGACTACCTCTACGACGAGATCCTCCGCCAGCTCGCCGAGGGCGACGTCAGCAAGCTCGGACCCGACGCGCCCGTGAAGAGCACGAAGCCGGCGGAGGCTCCCGCGGCGGCGGCGCCCGAGCCTGCGGCGGCGGCTCCCGCACCGGCGCCTGCGCCCGCACCGGCGCC
>ERZ777003.805-NODE-805-length-56358-cov-12.104169_pt1 | contig 56358 bp, 49 predicted proteins | sample MGYA00374956_ERZ777003 | MGnify/ENA primary metagenome ERZ777003 (study PRJEB29302, sample SAMN06268252) | bioreactor metagenome | isolation source: Joint BioEnergy Institute, California, USA | place: USA:Joint BioEnergy Institute, California, USA | collected...
CCGGCATCTGAATCTCGAATCTCAAATTTCAAATCTGAAATCTCCGATCCCCCCCTCCAAAGTCCCAGGAAGCTCGAAACACAAAACACCAACCAACAAACCGTTCGACGCCCCGCGTCGAGCCCCCGCGAGTGACAAGGGACCAGGGACCAGTGGCAAAACAAAAAACACGGGCTTGTGGCCCGTGTCGCGTTTCGTTCGGATGCCTTGTCCCAGCCGTTACTTCAGCAACTGCGCCCGGAAGGCGCTGGTGGGGAAGTACTGGCCGATGCCGGCGGCGCTGTTGGGAACGTCGCGGACGATCACGTTATCCGCGGGGATCTTCAGCCGATGCTGGAGCGTCGCCACGAGCTGGTTGAGCACCTGAAGCTGCACGTTCGTCGGCATGGCACGGTCAAAGTCGCCGACCAGGCAAATGCTGATGCAGGTAGGATCGATGTAGCCGGCGCCGGCGGGGGGCAGACCCGACTGCTGCTGCAGCCAGCGCTGGCTGATCTGGATCTCGCCGTCGGCGGCGCCGCGGCCGTTGCCGATCACGAAGTGATCGCCAATGTTGCCGTTGACATCCGCCAGCGTGCGGGCGTTGCCCTCATGTGAGCGGGCGTGATGGACATAGATGTACCGCCAACGGCTGGCCGTGGCGGGGGTCTGCGTCTGGAAGATCGCGTCCAGCGACACATCGGCGCGCGACGCGTACAGCGGGTTGATGGTATCGGGCTTGAGCGGTTCCTGCTGAAGGGCAAACAGCAGCGCGCTGGTGCCTGTCATGAACCCGATCAGGGTGAGAAAAACCATCAGCGGGCGCCGGCCGGCGGCGTCGGCTGCGCTGGAGGACTTGCCTGTCTTGCCCGAGCGTGATGATGCGCGACGTTGAGTGCTCACAAGCGTCCCTGCAGATCAGGAGTGGTGCTACGACGACTGCGGGGCGGCAGGTCTGATAAAACGGCCGCTCCCCATCCAGTCAGATCATCGGCTTCCGTTCCGATGCGGCTTTCATTTTTCCCCGGTGAAATCGGCCTGCGTGGGGCACATCACACCGCCGCAAGCCCATACAACCGTTTACTTCGTCATTTCCCGCAGCGTCGCGGGGGTCACAGCCACGAACTGCCCGCCGTGCGCCTCGGCGACGGCCTTCATCGGCCCCACCATGCCGTCGGAATCGATCGACACGCAGTGCAGGCGGATATTGCGGCCCTCGACGGCGGATCGGACGGCAGCCACGAACTCATCGCCAAGCTGCCAGTCCTTGGCGGAGACGATCACGATCTCGTCCGGTTGCGGCTGAGCCGTCATCGCCTTGCGGATGGCTGGGCCGATGTCAGTATGCCCAAAGGCATAAACGTCTTCCAGTGCCTGCCGCGCCGGCAGTACAGCCTCCGGCCCAGCCGGCGTCGGCCCGGAGGTCGGGAACAGACGCTCGCTGCCGTTGTCCCAGAAGATGATCTGATATCGGCGGTCCCGGCCCAGCGATTCGATCGACTGGTACGTTGCCTCCTTCACCAGCCCGAACGACGGCGCCGACGCCCCGCCCCGGTCCAACAGGTAGATCACCGTACGCCCGCTCAGCGGGATTCCCACAAAATTCGGCCCCTCGACCGCCCCAGCCACGGCCCTGCCATTGCCGTTGCCGACCGCCGACGCGGTTCCCTCGCCATTGTCCCCCAGCAGCAACCACAGCATCACGCCGATCACGATCAGCACAGCCACCCCGGCTCCAGCGAGGATCGGCAGATGCCGCATCGCCGCCGCGACCGGCGACGCGGTCTGCTCCACCGGGGCGGACTCGCCACCCGACGACATCGTCGCTGATGCCCCTGCCGACGGCCGGCGAAGGCGGCTCGATGTCAGCCCGCTGCTGGCGATGATTTCCCCCAGCTCGTCCAGGCCCGATCCAGGCGCCTGCGCGGCCGCCTTGCGGGCTTCGTACAGGCTGCGCGCCTTGCCGCCTGCCGCTGGCTTCGCCACGGCGCCGCTGGACGGTCCCGCATCGCGCGGGCGCGAGGGGACAGTCTGGATCGTGCCGCAGTACTGGCAGCGGCACACGCCGCCAGCAAAGGCATCATCCATCGTGAGCGTCGCTTTACACTTTGTGCACTTGATCGTGATCATGCGTCGGGGCGCGGTTTCGCCCGCAAGGGCTTACCACGCAGGCCAAAGGTAATAGAAACCGGTCGGCAACACCGAACGTGTCCCCGGCAACTCCAGCCGCAATACGCCATCCTCCGACGGTGCCGGATAGCTGGCGTAGATCGACCCTCCGTATCCGTACGGCCGTCGATACAGAATGATCGACGGATTCTTCACATCAGCGAGCTCAGCCGCCAGATCGATCGCATCCTCCAGCGTGCCGGTCGCATCGACCAGGCCCATCTGTTTGGCCTGCTCGCCGCTGACGACGCGCCCGTCCGTCGCCTTCGCCAGCGTTGCAGGATCGGCGATCGTCCGATGCCGTTTCACGACATCGACAAAACGGGCGTGATACTCGTCGACCATCTGCTGCATCACAGCCCGCTCCTCGGGGCTGAGTGCCTTGAACGGCGAGCCCATGTCCTTCAGATCGCCGCTCTTGATGGCTTCAGCCCGAGCGCCGATCTTGTGCAGCGTTCCCTCGAAATTGAAGGTGTGGAAGATCACGCCGATGCTGCCGACGACGCTGGTCGGATGGGCGACAATCCGATCGGCGCCGAGGGCGACGTAGTACCCGCCGCTGGCGGCCATTTCCTGCGTCGATGCGACAACCGGCTTACCGGTCGACTCGCGGAAATCAACGATCGCCTTGTAGGCGATGTCGGAGGCCGTGACCGTGCCGCCGGGGCTGTTGATCCGCAGGACGACGGCTTTGACGGCGTCATCCCGCTCAGCCTGCTCGAGCTGTTGGATGAAAAGGCTGAGCTTGTTTTCCGTCGGCTGGAGGAACCCGCCCGAACGGGCGTTGATGAGCATGCCGTCCAGCTCGATGATCGCGATCTTGGCTGGCGACAATCCCCGCCCGCGCCGCACCTGCTCTTCCTTCAACTGATTCGTGTTCGCTACCGGCGTGATGAGGAAGCTGGGCGTGCCACAGCCAGCCAGAAACGTCAACAGCGTCAGCAGGGCAATCATCCGCATGGTCATTCCCATCGATAGGCAAGAGTCGATTCGATTTGCCGGACCCCAGCGTCCGCAGGGGCATCATACCATCGCGGCGACAGGAGGGCAGGGGGGAGTGGGAGAGTTGGGATGTGAAGCAACGAAGAGGGCTCAGTCGTAGGGTCCGCCGTGGGGGACCAGCAACAGGGAAATCGACGAAGCGACGAAGGGGAGGGAGTCAGAGACGAAGAGACGAAGCGATACCCGCTCGGTGTCCCGCCGCTCCCCAAACACGCCTTGTAACCGGCGTCCCTGGCCGCCGCTGGTGCAACCACCCCCGCAGGCCAATCCCGATCCCCTTGCGAACTGATCACTAATCCCTGATCTGCAATTGAATTACCACAACCAGGGTGGCATTTGCCGTTTCGTCATTGAAATAGGATATACATATCCTATTCTACCGTTAGTCTACTTTCCTCGGAGCCGAAACATGATCGCCACGCCTCAACGCCCGCAAGTGACCATCGATGGAAACGAAGCCGCCGCCTCGGTGGCGTTCCGATGCAGCGAGGTCATCGCCATCTACCCCATCACCCCTTCCAGCACGATGGGTGAGCTGTCCGACGAGTGGGCGGCGCGCGGCCGCAAGAACCTCTGGGGCCAGTTGCCACGCGTCATCGAAATGCAGTCCGAAGGCGGCGCAGCCGGCGCCTGCCACGGCGCCCTGCAGGCTGGGTCGTTGACCACGACCTTCACCGCCTCCCAGGGCCTGCTGCTGATGATCCCCAACATGTACAAGATCGCCGGCGAGCTGACGCCCTTTGCCATGCACGTCTCAGCCCGCACGCTGGCGACGCATGCCCTGTCGATCTTCGGCGATCATTCCGACGTCATGGCCTGCCGGCAGACCGGCTTTGCGATGCTGGCATCCGCCAGCGTGCAGGAAGCCCACGACATGGCCGCCATCGCCCATGCCGCAACCCTCAAGAGCCGCGTGCCGTTCCTGCACTTTTTCGACGGCTTCCGCACCAGCCACGAAGTCTCCAAGATTCAGATGCTCACGGATGACGACCTGCGCATGATGATCGACGAGCAGCAGGTTGCCGCCATGCGCGATCGCGCCCTCAATCCCGATCACCCGGTCATCCGCGGCACGGCTCAGAACCCCGACACCTTCTTCCAGGCGCGCGAAGCCTGCAACCGCTTCTATGACGCCTGCCCGCAGATCGTCCAGGAGGAGATGAACCGCCTGGCGTCGCTGACCGGCCGGCAGTACCACCTGTTCGACTACATCGGCGACCCCGAAGCCGAGCGCGTCATCGTCATCATGGGCTCGGGCGGGGAAACCGTCGAAGAGACCGTCAACTACCTCAACAGGCTGGGCGAAAAGGTCGGCGTCGTGAAAGTCCGCCTCTATCGCCCGTTCTTCGCAAAGGCCTTCATCGATGCCCTGCCGAGCACCGTCCGCAGCATCGCCGTCCTCGATCGCACCAAAGAGCCCGGCGCCGGCGGCGAGCCGCTGTACCTGGACGTCGTCAATGCGATGTGGGAGCACGGCTACGCCAATCGTCCGTGTGCCCAGCCGCTGGTGATCGGCGGCCGATACGGCCTGTCGAGCAAGGAGTTCACCCCCGCGATGGTCAAGGCCGTCTTCGACGAGCTGGCTCGCCCCGAGCCGAAGATGCACTTCACCGTGGGCATCGTCGACGACGTCACCCACCTGTCGCTGAAGGTGGATGAGTCGTTCAACATCGAGCTGGATGACGTCTTCCGCGCCGTCTTCTTCGGCCTGGGGGCTGACGGAACCGTCGGCGCCAACAAGAACAGCATCAAGATCATCGGCGAGGAGACCGACAACTACGCCCAGGGCTACTTCGTCTACGACTCCAAGAAGTCGGGCGCGATGACGATCAGCCATCTGCGCTTCGGCCCGCGGCCGATCAAAAGCCCCTATCTCATCGGCGAGGGCCAGGCCAACTTCGTCGCCTGCCACCAGTGGACGTTCATCGACCGCTTCGAAATGGTCAAATACGCCCGTCCGGGCGGAACCGTCCTGCTCAACGCGCCCTTCGGGCCGGATGAGGTCTGGGAGCAACTCCCGCGCGAGGTGCAGCAGACGATCATCGACCGCAAGCTGCGGCTGTTCGTGATCGACGCCTACAAGGTCGCGCGCGACAGCGGCATGGGCGGCCGCATCAACACCGTGATGCAGACCTGCTTCTTCGGCATCAGCGGCGTGCTCGATCGCGAGGATGCCATCGCCCGCATCAAGAACTCGATCGAGAAGACCTACGGCCGCAAGGGCCGCGAGATCGTCGAGCGCAACTTCGCAGCCGTCGATCACTCGCTGGCACACCTGCATGAAGTGAAGGTGCCCGCGACGGTCGCCGGCGACCGGGTGATGGTTCCGATTGTGCCCGACAAGGCGCCCGATTTCATCAAGCGCGTCAGCGGCGTCATGCTCGCCGGCAAGGGCGATCTGCTGCCGGTCAGCGCGTTCCCCGTCGACGGCACCTGGCCGCTCAGCAGCAGCCAGTGGGAAAAACGCAACCTGGCTGCCGAGATCCCGGTATGGGAGCCGGATCTGTGCATCCAGTGCAACAAGTGTGCGATGGTCTGCCCCCACGCAGCCATCCGCGCCAAGGTCTACGATCCGGCCAAGCTCGATGGCGCGCCGTCGACTTTCAAGAGCATCGACTACAAGGCCGCCGATCTGCGCGGCAACAAGTACACCATCCAGGTCGCTCCCGAGGATTGCACCGGCTGCACACTCTGCGTCGAAGTCTGCCCGGCCAAGGACAAGGCCCAGCCGAAGCGCAAGGCCCTCAACATGGCGCCTCAGCCGCCGATCCGCGAATCGGAGCGCGACAATTTCGACTTCTTCCTCAGCCTCCCCGAGATCGACCGCACGCGCGTCCGCCTGGACGTCAAGGGCAGCCAGCTCCTCCAGCCGCTGTTCGAGTTCAGCGGCGCCTGCAGCGGCTGCGGCGAGACGCCGTACGTCAAGCTGATGACGCAGCTTTTCGGCGATCGCATGCTGGTCGCCAACGCCACCGGCTGTTCGAGCATCTACGGCGGCAACCTGCCGACGACGCCGTATTGCACGAACGTCGATGGCCGCGGTCCGGCATGGGCCAACTCGCTGTTCGAGGACAATGCCGAGTTCGGCCTGGGTCTGCGGCTGGGCGTTGATGCCCTGCGGGCGCGGGCTGAGCTGCTGCTGAAGGGCCTGGCGGCGCAGATCGGCCAGAACCTGGTCGATGAGCTGCTGGCCGAAACCTGCGATGACGAAGCCGCCATCCAGAAGCAGCGTGAGCGGATCGTCGCCCTGCGGCAGAAGCTCGCCGAGATCGATGCGCCCGAGGCGCGGTTGCTGTCGCAACTGGCCGACTATCTGGTGCGCAAGAGCGTCTGGATCGTCGGCGGCGACGGCTGGGCCTATGACATCGGCTACGGCGGTCTGGACCATGTGCTGGCCAGCGGCGCGGACGTGAATGTGCTGGTGCTGGACACCGAGGTGTACAGCAACACCGGCGGTCAGCAGTCCAAGAGCACGCCGCTCGCCGCGGCTGCCAAGTTCGCCGCAGCCGGCAAGGGTACGCCGAAGAAAGACCTTGGCCTGATGGCCATCAGCTACGGCAATGTCTACGTCGCTCGGGTCGCCCTGGGCGCCAAGGATGTCCATACCGTCAAGGCGTTCCTCGAGGCCGAGAGCTATCGCGGCCCGTCGCTGATCATCGCCTATGCCCATTGCATCGCGCATGGCTACGACCTGGCGCGCGGCCTGGATCAGCAGAAACTGGCCGTCGATACCGGTTACTGGCCGCTGTATCGGTTCGATCCGCGCCTGCTGGCGCAGGGCAAGCCGGCAATGCAGCTCGATTCGCCGGCGCCCAAGGCCGATCTGGCTGAGTACATGCGCAACGAAACCCGTTTCCGCATGGTCGAACGCACCAACAAGCAGCGTTTCGACGAGCTGACGGAGCTGGCGCGCGAGCAGATCAAGTCGCGCATCGAGCTGTACCAGCGGCTGGCGTCGGGCGCCGCCGTCGATGGCAAGGCATGATTGGCGCATTGCGAGACCAGACAGCAGGAGCAACCGTCATCGGTTTTCACGACACTCAAAGAAGTGCGAGGCGCATATGGAAATGACCACCAACTATCTTGGCCTGACGCTCAAGCATCCGTTTATGCCCGGCGCCTCGCCGCTGGCGGATGATCTGGATACCGTCCGCCGGCTGGAAGATGCCGGCGCCGCGGCGATCGTCATGCACTCGCTGTTCGAGGAGCAAATCGCCGGTGAACGGCTGGCCTCGATCTACCACATGGAGCTGTACGCCCACGCCCATGCCGAGGCGCTCAGCTACTTCCCCGAGCCGGATGAGCATCGCTTCGGCCGGCATGAGTACCTGGATCACATCCGCAAGCTCAAGAAGTCGGTCGACATCCCGGTGATCGCGTCGCTCAACGGCACGACCCCCGGCGGCTGGACCGATTACGCCCGCCTGATCGAGGAAGCCGGCGCTGATGCGCTGGAGCTGAACGTCTATCACGTCGCGACCAACCCGCAGGAGAGCAGCGCCGACGTCGAGCAGCGGATGATCGAGACGGCGGAGCTTGTCTGCAAAGCCGTCAGCATCCCCGTGGCGGTGAAGCTGTCGCCGTTCTTCACGTCACTGCCGAACGTCGTGGCGCGGCTGGACGAAGTGGGCGCGCGCGGCGTGGTGCTGTTCAACCGCTTCTACCAGCCGGATATCGACATCGTCGAGCTGGAGACCAAGCCGGTGCTGCGTTTCAGCGACAGCGCGGAGCTGCTGCTTCGCCTCCGCTGGCTGGCCATCCTGTCGCGCAAGGTGAGAGCCGACCTGGCCTGCTCCGGCGGCGTGCACACGCCCGAGGATGCGATCAAGGCCCTGATGGCCGGCGCCTGCACGGTCCAGGTCGTTTCGTCGCTGATGCGCAACGGCATTGAGCATCTGACGAAGCTGATCGAGGGCGTGAAGCAGTGGATGACCGAGCACGAGTACCGCTCGCTCCGCCAACTTCGCGGCAGCATGTCGCAATCGCACTGCCCCGACCCGCAAGCCTTCGAACGCGCCAACTACATGCGGACGCTGCATAGCTGGCGCCGGGCCGAAGGCGTTGTGGTGTAACCGACGACCGAGGTAGGGCACGCTATTGCGTGCCGAAGCTTAAGTAGGGCATGCTATTGCATGCCGGAGAGGTGGCAGTCTGCAGCCCAAGCAGGGCACACTATTGCGTGCCGCAGAGGTGGCAGTCTGCTGTCTGCGGTCAGCAGTCTGCAGTCAAAACACCAAAACACAAAACACCAAACAACCAAACACAAAACATCAAGCCAACACCATCTCCGCAATCCGCAGATCCATCTGCGTCGTGATCTTGATGTTTCGTTCTTCGCCCTCCACCAGCCAGACGGGCAGGCCGATCAGCTCCAGAAGCTGAACGTCGTCCGTCACCTGCGGCAGAGGGAGGGGGCATTTGGCGTAGGCTTCGAGCAGGTCCCTGCGCCGCATGATCTGCGGGGTCTGCATGGCCCACAGCTCATGGCGGGGAATCGTTTCGATCACCCGTGCCGGCAGCGAGCCGGCGGCGCGCTTGATGGTGAGCGTCACGGGCAGCGCCGCGACGGCTGCGCCATGCTCGATCGCGCCGGCAAGCGTGCGGTCGATCAGCTCCTGCGAGACCAGCGGCCGCGCGGCGTCATGCACAGCCACCCATTCGATGTCGGCTGGCACTTGCTGGAGGGCATTGAAGACGGTTGCCGCCCGGCAATCCCCGCCGGGGGCGAGAATGATCCGCTCATCGGCGATGGGCGAAGCCTGCCGTCCGCCCAGGACGATGCACGCCACATCGCGGCGGATGGTGAAGGCGCGAATGGTGCGGGAGAGGACGCTTTCGCCGCGCAGGGGCTCGGCGAGCTTGTCCCGTCCGAAACGTGTGGCGCTGCCGCCGGCTGGCAGGATGACTGCGAAGCGTGTCATCGCTTACCGTTCCCGTCCCGCCGGCTCGACAGGGTCCGTCCGTCCGCGGCCGCGGCCTGCCGGGCCTTCGGCATCGCCATTGCCAAGCCGGCCGAAGATCATCCGTCCGGCGCTGGTCTGCAGCACGCTGGTGACGGTGAACTGCACTTCCTGCCCCACATGCGATCGGCCCTGCTCGACGACGACCATCGTGCCGTCTTCGAGGTAGCCGACGCCCTGACCGGATTCCTCGCCCGGCTTGATCAGCCGGACCGTCATCCGCTCGCCGGGCAGGACCATGGGCTTGAGCGCGTTGGCCAGGTCGTTGATGTTGATCACGTCGACGCCGCGAAGCTGCGCGACCTTGTTGAGGTTGAAGTCGTTGGTCAGGACGCGGGCGTTGATCTCCTGCGCCAGCGCCACCAGAAGCTGGTCGACATCGCCCGACGAATCGTTGGGCACGTGGTCATACAGGATCACTTCGACCCGCTCGTTGGCTTGCAGGCGCTGCAGCACATCCAGGCCGCGGCGGCCGCGGGCTCGCTTGAGCTTGTCGGCGCTGTCGGCGACCTGCTGCAGTTCCTTCAGGACGAAGCGCGGCACGACGAGCTGGCTTTCGAGGATGCCGGTCGAGGCGATGTCATTGATCCGGCCGTCGATCAGCACGCTGGTGTCCAGCAGCATCTGCCGGGCGCCCTTGGTCTGCTTGGAGAACTCGACGTAGGGAATGACGAAGCGGAAATCGTCCTTGGTCTGCAGGATGAAGCTGATCGCCAGGTAGCAGGTGATCACGCCGATCAGCATGTTGATGAAGTTGGCGATCGTCGATCGCTGGGCGGCGGCGATGTCGAGCCCGCGCTCGTTGAGTTGCGGGGCGATGAACTGCTCCATCAGCAGGTTCACCACGAAGCTCAGGGCATAGGCGATCAGGATCCCGACCACCAGCCCGAAAAACGTCCCGGAAAAGACCGCCAGCTTGCGTCGTGGGCTGAGGATATCGATACAGACAAACAGCACGCCCACGACCAGGGCGACCATCATGGCCAGCCAGGTCTGGTCGCCCCACATATTGGTCTGCGTGGCATAGAAATACCCCACGGCAGCCATCAGCAGGACAAACAGTGCTCGCAAGACGTGCAGAACCATCAAACCTACCCCGATCGGCGAGGAAAGGACATCGCCATCATAAGAGATGCATTTCGGCTAATCCATCGGCAAAGCTACGGTCCTGACGTCGGCGCGGCAGCGGCAGGATTATGACACTGCAGGCGGTATCGGCGGTGGCGTCGCCTGCTGATGCTGCTGAAACAGGCTGGCCAGCTCGGGGACCTGCCCAGCCGGCGTCCAGTTGGCCATGCCCGGCTTCCAGACGAGCGTCTGGGGCGTGACCTGGCCGGCTTCGATGAGATTGGGGAACTTCAGCACATCGAACGGTCCGGCCTGCTGGCCGTTGAGCACGACGTGGTAGGCCGTGACCTGCGGGATCGGCGGCGGCTGGACAGCCGATCCGCCCTGGGCCATCGCCTGGCCGAGCGTATTGGCCATCGCGAAGCCCATCCCCATGCCGATGCCGGCGCCGGCGGCGCCGCCGGGATTGTTGGCAGCCGCCTCCATCGACCGGCCGGCCTGGAACTGCATGTACTTGCCCATGTCGCCGATGATGCCCATGCTCGTCCGCTGGTCGAGCGCCTTCTCCACCTCCGGCGGCAGCGAGATGTTCTCGACATGCAGCGTGACGACCTGCAGGCCGAACCGCTCGAAATCCGGTTCGATCCGCTGCCAGATGAACTGCGCGAGCTGGTCGTAATTGGCTGCCAGATCCAGCACGGGGATTTTGCTCTCGGCCAGCGCATCGCCGAACCGGGCGACGAGCATGTCGCGGAGCTGATCGCCGATCTCATCGACGGTAAACCGGCCGTCGGTGCCGACGACATTCTTCAGCAGTGTCGCCGGATCGCTGACCTTGATGCTGAAATTGCCGAACGCCCGAAGGCGCACCGGTCCGAACTCCGGATCGCGCAGCATGATCGGGTTCTTCGTGCCCCATTTGCGATCCGTGAATGTCCGCAGAGAGACAAAGTAGACTTCCGCCTTGAACGGGCTGTTGAAGCCGTACTTCCAGCCCTTGAGTGTCGAGAGAATCGGCAGATTCTGCGTCGAAAGCGTGTAGGTGCCGGGGTTGTTGAACAGATCCGTCAGCATGCCCTCGGTGATGACCGCGGCCATCTGGGATTCGCGCACAATCAGCTTGGCGCCGTTCTTGATCTGGTTGTCATAGCGGGGAAAACGCCAGACCATCGTCTCGCGATCGGCTTCGATCCACTCGATGATGTCGATCAGCTCGCCGCGCAGCTTGTCCCACAGGCTCATAGCCGGTCCTCCCGTCTAAGCATTTCGGCTGCCGGCCATCCCGCAAGGGTGCAGGATGGCGCCCACCACGATTGTTCAGGATAACAGGCTGCTCAGCCAGGCAAAAGGAACAACTTGCCAGCGGCACCGTGATGGAGATGCGAAAAGGGCAGGAGATCGCAAGTTCCGGCGATCATGGTGCAGGCTCATGTGGTGGCATGATGAATGCCGTGCGATCTGTTCCATCGACGCCAGCCGCCTGCTACACTGGTCGCTTCAGGTCCCAATCCACCCGGAGGTACGCATCAGCATGAGGGATGTCATCAGTCGGCTGAGGGGGCTCGTTTGTGTGCTGGGATTCTTGCTGGCCGCTGCCTCGGCTGCTGTCGCACAGGAAGTCACCGTCTCCATGCTGCATGGCCTGATCTACCCGCCTCAGCAGTGGGCGGGACTTCTGCTCGGTCTGCGCAACGACACCGATTCGAACTTCGATGGGTATGTCGCGTTGACCGTCCGCAGCGAGCGGGGGGACAGCGAGTATCAGGTGCCCGTGCACCTGCCCGCCAGAAGCCGCGTGCGCAAGCATGCGTATGTCGTGCTGCCGCGCGATGTTCCCATGACGGCGGAGGAAAAGCGCAACAAGCTCGCGCCGACGGTTGTCTCAGCCGAGCTGCGCGATACCACCGGCGCACGAAAAGACCAGAAGCCGCTGCTCGGCCGCCCGCTGGGCGAGGGTGGCGAAGGAACCACGCTGCTGCCGCCCGCCATCACGCTGGTCATCACCAGCGGCACCGGTGAAAGCCATGAAGCCTTCGAAGGCACGGGGTTTTCGCACATCGTCCAGAAGGCCCGCCGTTACGCCACATCCACGCAGACACAGGCGCCCAAGGAGTTGCCGCGTCATCCAGCCGGTCTGGCTGCGGCACGTGTCATCGCCCTGAGCGATTGCGACCCCGATGAGCTCGACCCAGCCCAGCGGCATGTCCTGCTGGAGTATGTCCGCCGCGGCGGCGTACTGGTGGTTGCCGCGCCCGACCCGCAGATCGTCGGCCGGAGCTGGCTGATGCATCACCTGCCGGTGGAGCTGATCGGTTCGCGCCTGGCCGATCGCATCAAAGGCCACGACGCGCCGGAGCTCGAGCTGACCGGCTGGCTGCCTTTGACCGAAGCGCTGGCGGCTGAGGGGCAGATTCTGCTTCGCGACGATCACTACGTGCATGCAGCCTGGCGCGAGATGGGGCTGGGGCGGATCGTTTTCACGAGCTTCCCGCTGTCGGGTCTGAAGGATCAGCCGGCTGCCGAAGCGCTTTGGCGGCTGCTGCTGACGCCGCCGTACGAGCCCGTTCCGTGGAACGTCACCAGGCTGGCGGACACCGACTCCATCGGCGACGCCAGCGCGGTGCGCGACGGCATCCTCAGCCGGATGATCGGCCGCAAGGTCCCGGCATGGGGGCTGGCGGCGAGCATCGCCGGGGTCTATGTGCTGGGCGTGCTGGGAGCGCAGGTCGTGCTTCGCGGCGCGGCTCGGCCGAGGGCATTCGGCTTGACGATGGTGCTGGCCGGCATCCTGACGGCTGGCCTGGTTGTCGCATCGCAGATCCGGCAGCAGGACACTCAGCCCATGTCGGCTCGCATCGCGACGATCGACATTGGCGGCGATGGCGGCGGCCAGCAGCAGGAAGTCGCCGTCTTCGTCGGGGCCGATGACCCGCAATTCTCGCTCGAAGTCGCCCGCGAAGATGCGGCCCTTCGGCTGCTGCAGAGCTTTACGCCCAACGATCGTCCGCTGGTGCGTCAGCTTCCGTTCGCAGCCGTGCGGGCGGGCATCATGCCTGAGAGCTATCAGCGCGTCTGGACCGCCGTTGGCGGCGTGGATCCGTCGCGCCGCGTCGACGCGGTGGGGCGTTTCGATGAGAACGGCCTGACCGTCACCATCGAAAACGAACTTGGCGGTGCGCTGCAGGCGCCGCGCGTGCTGTGGGGATCGGCGGCGATGTCGCTGGGCGAGGCGATCCCACAGGGCAATGTCCAGCGGCGGGCGCAGCGCGGCGATCAGCAGTCGATGCTGGTCAGCGATCAGGACGCTCTGCGGCAGGCGGTGCTGGCGGCGCTTCGCCTTCGCGAAGCCGAGGGGCTCGTGGCCCGAGCCCTTGAGGACCCGGCGCCGCTGGTGGTCGCCTTCGCCGATGACACGGTCGCGCCTGCCCTGATCAAGCCCGCCGGGGAGATGGACGTGATGCCGCGATCGCAGGTCGTCGTCCGCACGCCGCTGCGGATCGAAGCCAGCCAGCCGGGGCAGACGGTGCGCGTGCCGTCGCCGCTGATGCGCCTGACGCCCGGCCCGCTGATGGCCCTACCGTACGATCCTGCGAACAACGAGTGGATTCCGTCCGCCAATACCGGCAACTGGGTGGTCGGATTCACGCCGCCCAGGGGCATTGGCCAGCTTCGGCCGATCCGGGCAACGCTGGACGTCAACCTGAACACGCCCAGCCATCGCGTGACGCTGCGGGGCCAGCAGATGCGCAATGGCCGGCTGCAGGAGAACCGCAACGGCAAGGTGCTGGCCCAATGGACGCAGGCCGTCGGTCCGCAGGATCTGACGGTGGATCTCGATCCCACCGACGCCGATGCCGACGGCACCATCTGGCTGCTGCTGCAGGTGGAACCAGCCGGCGAGAGCATGACGCCCGGGCTTCAGCCGCAGTGGTGGATCGAGTGGCTGCGCGTCTCGTATGAAGCGCAGGTGGTCGGCCCGCCGCCGGCACTGACGCTGGACGGCGCGATCGCGTCATCGACGCGTGATACCGCCGGCAACCCACAGCCCAACAATCGTCCCGCCAGAAGATAACAGATGCACCCTCGCCCCGCGGGCAGGTGCCGGATGTAACAGAGGACCGTAATTATGACTACGCAGGTGCAGGACGTTCCAGGTCGTCAACCCTCGGTCGTGGATCGATCCAGTCCGATCCTCAAGACCGAAAACCTGACCAAGCAGTACGGCGACAATGTCGCGCTCAAGAACCTGAACATCACGATCCACAAGGGCGAGGTGTTCGGTTACATCGGGCCCAACGGTTCGGGCAAGACGACGACGTTCCGCATCCTGTGCGGGCTGCTGGATCCGACATCGGGCAAAGCCGTCGTCGCCGGCAAGGACGTCACCGGCAACAAGGACCTGATCAAACAGGTCGTGGGATATCTGCCGGACAACTTCGGCGTCTATCCGACGCTGCGCGTGTGGGAGTACCTGGACTTTTTCGCCGCGGCCTACCGCATTCCCAAGAAGCAGCGTGCCGAGCGCATCGACACCTGCCTGAAGATCGCCAACAGCTATGAGTTCAAGGACAAGCTGATGGGCCAGCTTTCGCGCGGCATGAAGCAGCGCGTCGGCATCGCCAAGACGCTGATCCACGATCCACAGGTGCTGATCCTGGACGAACCAGCCGCGACGATCGACCCGCGGGCGCGTATCCAGATGCGGCAGCTCCTGCGCCAGTTGGCTGATCTGGGCAAGGCTGTGCTGGTCTCCAGCCACATCCTGCCGGAGCTGGCGGATGTGTGCGACACCGTCGGCATCCTCACCAAGGGTGAGCTGATCGCCTGCGGGCCGGTGCATGAGATCCTCAAGACCGTCCGCCAGCGGCGGGTCATCGAGGTCAACGTGCTCAAGCACGTCGAAAAGACGCGCGAAGTCATCGCCCAGGGCCCGGGAGAATGGGAGCTGGTCCACCAGGACGGCAACCGCCTCCGCTACGAAGCGCAAGCCGACGACAAGCAACTGGCGACGGTTCTGTACAACCTGGCGAAGAACGGCATCGCCGTCACCAACTTCGCCGACGTCCCAGCCGACCTGGAAGACGTGTTCATGTCGCTGACGAAGTGAGGCCACGCGAGGCAGTGTCCACGATCGTTTGTTGGGTTAAGGATGGCGCAGCAGCCTGACACATTCAGCCGGCGTGATGATGACCACGCCCCGATAGCTGCCGACCGGCAGCAGATGCCGCCGGTCACCGGTGATGATGTGTGTTGCCTGCCCGACAACCGCACATTCGATCACCAGGTTGTCCTTCGAATCGGTGGTGATCTCATGGCTGCCCCCGCGAATGGGGCTGATCACGATGCTGATCTGGCGAATTCTCCGGGAGATCTGAGCGGCTTGTTCGGGCGTCTGATCGAATTTGACGTGCAACTTTTCGATGAACTCGTCGAGGATCGGCTCGCAGGTGAGCGATGTGATCAGGCCCTGTTCGGCGGCCGCGAGGCACTGCGACGCGGTTCCGCCCGGCGACAGCCAAGCCGAGATCAGCACATTCGTATCAAAGACCGCTCTCACGGCCGATCCTCGTGGATCAGGTCATCCACGAACTGCATGCGCTGCTCGTCGGTGAGCAGGTCCCAGTCAAGTCCGCGCGAGCGGGCGGCGCGTCGGGCGGCGGCAGGGCCTTCTTCCCAGCCGGGCCAGTCCCATGCCAGGACGGTTGCGGCAATCTCGGCACGCTGCTCCTGCGGGAGCTCCCGCAGCAGTTCCAGCACTCTGTCTTTCTGGTTCACTGCCATCGTCGGTCCTCAGTCGTATTTTAGCTCAGCAGGCCTTTGCCTGCACAGGAAATGTCGATGAACCCGGTACTTCTCAAAGATCTGATTGGGCTGCTGCGGCTGAAGCGGGTCGCGGCGATCCAGGTGTTTTTCCTGCTGGTGCTCGGGGTCCTCGTGATGCTGACCTGGCCGCAGTCGGGCGTGCTCACCGGCACGTTCGGCGCGGGATCGGCTGAGGCAGCCGAGGTGGCGTCGGCGGCACGCGGGCAGGACCAGCTTCTGCTGTCGCTGGTGCTGGGGCAGATCGTGCTCCTGCTGCTGTTCGTGCCCGGAATCGCATCGGTTGCGCTCACCAGCGAGAAGGAAGCCAACACGCTGGAGATGCTCTACGCCTCGCGCCTGTCGCCGGCGGAGATCATCTGGGGCAAGGTGGGATTCGCCATCGCCTTTCCGCTGCTGCTGCTCCTGACGGCGCTGCCATTCGTGGCGCTGCTGTACTTCCGCGGCGATGTGCGCCCGTCGGATCTGCTGTGGTCGTATGTGCTGCTGTTTGTGACGGCCGTGATGCTGGCGATGGTCTGCCTGATGATCTCGGCGCTGTGCAAGCAGAGCTCGACGGCGCTGGTGGTTTCGTACATCGCCGTGCTGGTCATGTGCGGCGCGGTGCTGGTGCCGGCGGCGATCATGCTGGCCAGCCAGGGCGGCCTGGTCGCGCAACTGCTGCACTACATCCGCTCGCTGTCGCCGGTGGCGGCGGCGCTGGCGCTGCTGGCGCCGGATCAGTTTGACTTCAGCGGACGCAGCCGCGAATCGCTGATGTCGCTGTGGACGGTCTTCCTCCCGGCGGCGATCAGCGTGACGATCATCTGCTTCTGCGTGCTGGTCGCCAAGCTCCGCACAGCCCCCAACGCGGCTGAGGGATTCGGCCACGGCGCACGCGATGCCCAGCACTCGAAGCTTCGCCGCGTGCTGTACCTGATCGACCCGAAGAAGACGCCCAAGCCGTTTGGTCGGCTCAATCCGGTGATCTCCAAGGAGCGTCGCACCAGCCAGCTCCGCAGCGGGCGGTGGATGATCCGCATCTTCTACGCGTCGCTGCTGATCTCGCTGCTGCTGTCGGCCATGGCTCTGTACGGCGGCGACATGCATCACGCCAACCTGCTCAACTACGTAGCAGCCATTGTCGTGATGTTCCAGGTCGGCCTGGTCGCGCTGGTGAGCCCCAGCCTCACCAGCAGCACCGTCAGCACCGAGCTGGAGACCGGCACATGGGAGATCCTTCGCCTCACGCCGCTGAGCGGGTGGAGCATCTTCTGGGGCAAGTTCCTGCCGGCTTTCATGCCGGCGCTGCTGCCGATCATCGCACTGCTGCCGGCATACGGTGCGCTGTGGTACATCCAGCAGGAGTACCTGCAGTACTTCCTCAACATCATCCCGATCGTCGTGCTGGCGACGGCTTTCTGCTGCACGCTGGGATTGATGTGCTCGACACTCTTTGCCAGCACGGCTCGGGCGACGGTGACGGCATATGTGGTCACAGCCGCGATCTTCGTGCTGCCGATGATCGCCTGGTGGGCGTCGGGCGTGGTGCTGTCGGAGCGCGTGGCGGCGCACATCGCGTTTGTCAGCCCCGTGGTCGTGGCCGTCAACCAGCTCAAGGAAGCCTGGCCGGCGATTGCGGAGTATCGCCTGTACAGCAAACACCTGTATCTGATGGGCGGCATGACGGTCGCGACGCTGATCGTGGCCTGGCTGCGCCTGGCTGTGCTGATGCGTCGCGGCTGATTCAGCCCGATCCGCGCCTCGCGCCGCGTTCGCGATCCATGGCAAGACGAATCCAGTGGAGTTCGATGACATGATGCCAACTCGTTTGCTCAGCTACTGCGTGGTGAGCCTCATCGGCGCGGCGATGCTGCCGGTCGCCACGGCCCAGCCGATCCCGTCGGTCACCGATCTGCCCGACGAGATTGTCGTGCCGTACGACAGCCCGCAGCTCACGCTGCCCCCGGCACACCCCCGATCCGGCGCATCGGCGCGCACAGCACAACTGCTGGGCGAAGCCTTCGCCCGACCGGGCACGGACGTGGCGCGGCGCGTCGAGCTGATGATCGATCTGGGCCGGACGGCGCTGCCCGAATGCGTGCCGTTCATCCGCCAGGGCCTGCACGACACCCACCCGCAGATCCGCGAAGCCGCAGCCACGGCTGCCGGCATCAGCCGCATCAATGATCTGCAAGCCGATCTGCTGACGCTGCTGAAGGATGCTGAGCCGGCTGTCCGCTCCGCCGCCATCAAGGCCCATGCGAAGCTGACCGTCGATCGCACCGATGCCTCGCCTGCCGTGCTCGCGGGGCTGAAGGATGAAGATCCGGTCGTGCGACTGGCGGCTGTGGCCAATGTCGCGAACTCTGCCGAGCTGGCGGCGCTGCGAGACGTGCTGCCGTCTCTCAAGGGCCAGGCCCGGCTGGCGGCGATCGCCGCGTTCGAACGTGTCGCTGACAGCGGCATGGCTGATGCCGTGGCGCCGCTGCTCAACGAAGATGACATCGGTGTTCGCGCCGCAGCCATCGAGGCGTTGGGCGCGATGAAGGCGACCTCGCAGGCGAGCGCCATCGAGGCATTCCTGAAGGCTGACCATCCGACGCTGCGCCGCGCGGCGCTGCGGGCGCTGCCGGGCGTGATCCCGGCGGATCGGGCGCGCCAGATCGGTGAGTCGATGGTGGCCGATCCGGATTTGTCGGTGCAGACGGCGGCTGTGGCGCTGGTGGCGCCGGTGCGATCGGTGCAGATCGCCGAGGCGCTTCTGGAACGGCTGAGCAGCCCGTATCTGCCGCTGCATGATGCCTCGCTGGCGGCGCTGGCTCAGCCGGCGGATGACAGCGTTCGCCAGGCGATCATCGATCAGGCCGCGAAGATGCTGGACATCCCCAACGCGCGGCGCCGGCAGGATGGTTCTTTCCTGCTGGGCACGTTTGCCAGCAAGGCGAACCTCGAGGCTCACATCAAGCTGGTGGAGACGCGCCGGGCGCCGCTGGAAGAGGTCGACGGTGCGACGCTGGCGCAGGTCGCCCAGTCGCTGGGGCAGATCGGCGATCCGGCAGCCATTCCGGCGCTGCGATCGGTCGTGCAGCGCGGCACGCGCTTTCTGCAGGCGATCGTGAATGCATCGGGCAATCCCGATGATTACCTGGCCAGTGCGGCTGTGTCTCAGGCACTGGTGTCGCTGGCACAGCTTCGCGATCCGGAGATCGTGAAGCAGGCGATGGGCGTGCTGCGGATCGAGACGGCGATGCTCCCGGCTGAGACACGCGCCGCCGCGGCGTGGGCGCTTGGAGAAGCCGGCAATTCCAGCGATCGGGCGGTTCGCGAGGCGCTGCTGAAGGTCTTGCAGGAAGAGGGCGAAGGCGCTCCCGCGATCTTCGAGGCCGCCAAGGCGGTCGGCCGGCTGAAACTGGCTGATACCAGCACCGAGCTGCGACGCGTTGCGGAGGAAACATCCGTGCCGCGCAACCGTTGGGTCGCGCTGTGGGCCATCGCCCGCATCACCGGCCAGGTCGAGCCGTATGTCACGCCCTTTAAGCGATTCGACGCGACCGTGGCGATTGAGGATCGGACGAGGTAGTTGCGATCTGGGATCTTGGATTGCGGATTCTGGGTTTCAGTTTTGAGATCTGAAATCTGAAAATTGAAACCTCAGATCTGAGATCTGGGTTCGACACCGCAATCCGATTGCCATTCGCCGGGTGGCGGCTCTTTGGCCCAATGGCACCCCGCGCGCGGGGATGCGTCCGCAAAAGCTGGTCTTGCGGACGCATCCTTCCGATCGCGGTCGGGCGCGCTTCCGGAGAAGCGTGATTTACTCGTACGCCGGGCCGAGCACGGTGTAGAGATTGTCGCCCGCCTGTATTTCGACCGAGGTGATCGGCGCCTTGGCGGCGGCGAACGTCTTGCCGGTGTTGTCATACAGGCCGCTGAACGGAATCGTCACGCTGGAGTTGGCGGGGATGCTGTCCAGGCGATGGATGAAGGCCTGGTTGACCCACAGCTTGGCGTCTGTGAGCACCTCACCGGAGTAGTTGTAAATCCGGATGGTGTTCCGGTCGTGATTGACGACAGCCGCGAGGGCACGATCGGTGGAAGCGTCGAGATTACGCGGATACTGGTTCTGCTCGGATGCGGCATACGCAGCCATCTGGGCTTGACCGGTGCGGTCGCGGTTGCCAAATCCGACGGGTTCGACGCTGGCGGCGCATCCGGTGAGACCGGCGACCGCCAGAAGAGCGAGTGAACGGCGAAGCATGTGGTGCTCCTTTCCCGAAAAGGGTTGAGTTTTGTGGCAAGGCACTCGAACGATGGTTAGCCGTACTAGAAAACGCCATGCCGGACGGGGCCGCACGGGCGCGGATTTGCGCCTATGATCGGTTTTCACGCGTGTATAACGGCTGATTCCGCCGTAATCTCACGCCCGGCGGCCGAAAAAGATGTGTTCGCCTGGAATGGATCAGTACGTTATTGTTTTGGAGGATGCTCATGGCTGAGCACGACGGAGTTGACGTACAGATAGACAACTTGTCGTCCATCGGGCGCAAGCTGCTGCGCTTCAATTTCAATGACAAGTATCGCCGGCTTGTGGTCGATGGGGATGGCGATGAGGATGCGCGCGCGATGCTCGAAACGCTGAAGCCTGCCGATCTGCTGGGGGTTCCGGTGACGGATCACAACCACGCAGCCGGCGTGCTGGCGGGGATGTGGCTGTGGCATGACTGGCTGGATGAGGCGCATCGCATCTGCCAGGCGATCGAGACGCCGACAGGCAGCTTCTGGCATGCCATCATGCATCGCCGCGAAGGGGATTTCTCCAACAGCAAGTACTGGTACAACCGCGTCGGCGAGCATCCGGTCTATGCCTCGATTGCCGCGCACGCGGGAACGCTGCTCAATCCTCTGCCGATGGACAAGTCGCTGGTCCGCCTGACGCACAACGGCTGGAACCCGCATGTGCTGGTGGATCTCGTGCAGGAGGCAGTCCGCAGCGGCGATGAATCGCGCAAGTCGTTGTTGGCCAATCTCCAGCAGATCGAATGGCGGATGCTGTTTGATCATTGCGTGCGCGAGGCGACGGCGAGGAACTGAGAAGACAGGAGAGAGACGGCAGCCGTTCGTAGGGCAGGCTATTGCCTGCCGCAGCAGCGATCGTTCGGTTGATCCCGGCACGCAATAGCGTGCCCCTGCGTTGCTGCCTGCTGCCTGCTATTTCAGCCGCACTGGTACGCGCCTCGCATATCGGCTGGCCATGGCCCAGTCCTACTCCTTTTTCTCGACAGCCGATCGCGCCGCCCCTGCCAGGTCGCGCGCGAAGAAGAAGACCGTCCTCGTCACCGGGGCAGCCGGGAACATCGGCTCGTACTTCGCCGCTCATGCCCATCGCCGTTACAAGCTTGTCCTCATGGAGCGCGAAGGTGAAGACGTCAGCCAAATCACGTCCTTTGGCAAGGTGATCTTCGGCGATGTGCGCGACCTGCTGTTCATGCAGAAGGCCTGCCGCGGCGTCGATACGGTGCTGCACCTGGCGGCTGATCCCAGCCCCAGCGCCGATTGGGAGACGCTCAAGGAGATCAACATCGGCGGCACGTACAACACGATGGTGGCTGCCAAGGCCGCCGGCGTGCGGCGCGTGATCTTCGCATCGAGCATCCATGCCGTTTCCGGCTATCCAGCCGACTATCAGGTCCATACGGAAGAGGCGGTCAATCCCGGCGATCTGTATGGCGTCAGCAAATGCTTCGGCGAATCGCTCGGACGCTACATGGCTGAGCAGGAGGGGCTGTCGGTGATCTGCCTGCGCATCGGCGCGTTTCAGCCGCACAGCAGCGCGGTCGCGGCGTCGGGCGTGGGCCTGCTCGACGCGTGGGTGTCTCAGCGGGATCTGCATCAGCTCATCGAGCGATGCATCGACGATCAGCGGCTGAAGTTCGCGATCTTCCACGCGCTGTCGGACAACCGCTTCAAGCGGCTGGACATCACCGACGCGCGCGAGCTGGTGGGATATGATCCGCAGGATGACCTGACGGAAGTGAACCCTCAGCTTCGCGGCCTGGAGTTGGATGAAAAGGTCGGCTCGCATAGCCTGCGCGATGGGCAGAAGTCGGGGATACGGAAGGAGCTGAAGAAGCTGGGTGGGAGAAGACAGTAGACAGAAGATAGAAGACAGAATGCAGACTGCAGAAGGCAGAAGGATGGCCGTGCGGACGCGTGCTGTCTTCGCGCATCAATCACCGATCACCACGCATTACTCACACAAAACACCAAACAACAAGACACAAGACACCACAGCGATCAATATTTCCGCAGCCGCACCTCGTGTCGCTGGTGGTTGACCAGCCAGTACCGCAGTGCGTCGATCGGATGATCGTTCACACCATCCTTCAGCGGCTTCTCGCCGGTCTTCTCGCCGTAGCGGTAGCTGCGCATCGCCTGGATGAGCTGCTTGCAGCGGGGATGGATGAACAGCGTGGGTGAGCCGGCTGCGGGCTGGAGGCGGGCGCGGATGGCTTCCAGGCCATCCTGGATGCTGCTGCCGCGCGTGCGGACGGTGTATCCACGAGCGCGCAGCAGTTGCACGTTCGATCGGCCGGTCTGTTCGTTGGGCGCATTGCCGGCTGGGTCGCATGCGATCGACTTCTCGATCCGCCACGGGCGCGATTCGATGTCATCCAGCAGATCACTCAGCAGCCGGCTGGGCGCGATCAGCTCGTCGATCACGTGCACGACGCGTCCGTCATCCGCGATCCACAGACAGGCAAACGGATTGCGATAGCCGAAATCCATCGCCAGCGAGATGCGGCCGTTCGGACACGCCTCTTCGCGCACATGCACCGATGGATCGAACATCGGAAAGACGCTCAGGTGCGTTGACGGCCGCAGGCAGAGCATCTCCGCCTGCCAGCGGTCCAGGCTGACGCGCTGCTTGATCGAGATTGCGTCATCGATGTGGAAGAACCCGTCGCACTTCGTCTTCGCCACGCCGCGGCAATCGTCGTACAGCGCGCAGCGGATGCACTCGCGCTCGGGCGGGCATCGCTCGAGAATGTCCAGCAGGCACCAATGGAGGACAGGCTTGCCGGCGGCGCGGGCCTGATCGACGATCCGCTCCATCATCCCGCCGGCCTGGTGCATCGTCGACAGTGCCTCGACCGATCCGCGCACAAGCTGCGACGATCCCGGCGGCAGTTCAGCCGATCGCGTGACGAACTGGGCTGCCGACCAGATGTCGGGATTGAACAGCTCGATCTCGTCGCATCGCAGCTTCTGCACGCGCTGGCCGCGGACGGCTCGCTCGGATTGGGGCAGCGCCGCAGCCTGCGAGCGGTTGGCCAGCACGATGCGGCGCGTGCGCGTCCGGCTGACGATCCTGGCATGCTGCTCAAGATCAGGCAGCAGATGTTCCCACAGGCGCAGGCTCTGCTCGAGGCTGCCGCCGAGGATGCGCACCTGGATGCCGGGTTTGTGCAGCAGGTCGAGCAGCGTCGCAACGGCTGCCAGGCGCGTCTTGCCGCCGCCGCGCGGCGCCCAGATGACCAGATCCGGCGCCGGCTCGAAGTACGCAAGTCGCAGATACTCCATCGGCGCGTTGTGATGCGCGCAGACGGGGCGCACAGGGATGCTGAGCTGCAGATGCTCCGCCACCCAGCGGCGAAGCTCATTGACGGATGTGCAGGGCGTCGTCAGGTTCGAGTCCATGGGGTGCTCCTGTCAGGGGGGATGACGAGGTGGGCGAGCAACGGAGCGCGCCTACGCATGCGGTGTGTCGTGCGTCGGCGACATGAGCTGGCGGTCGAAGAGGAAGTGAGCCGGGCGGTTGGGCTGGTGGCTGTCGATCCGCACCATGCCGGCGCGTTCGAAGAACGGATGCACATGCCCCATGCGCGCGATGGCTTCGACGAAGCGCGTCGGGCAGTCTCGCAGCACGCAGCGGACGAGGATCGTCGCCAACCCGATGCCGCGAAACTGCGGATGCACGATCACGCGGCTGATCGTGCGCAGATGTGCATTGGCGAAGGCAAGCTGGCGTTCGTCGTCGGCTGTGAGATCGCGCATCATCATCTGCCTGAATCGCCCGCGCGGCGCGGGATATGACAGGACGGCGACAGCCACCGGCCGCGTGGGCTGATCGAACGATCGGCGATGGCGGATCGTCCACACGCCGGCGCACGTGGCGGGGCGAGTCGGGCAGTAGTGGAATCGCTCGAGGGCGAGATAGTCAGCCCATTGGCCGGGGCCGATCGTGAACTCGCCCGGAATGGCGGGAATGTGCAGGGATTCGGGAGGCATGGGCAGAGTTGCGACTGCTGTGGACGCGATCGCCTGTGGGACGGACGAGGCGCCCGTGCCACGATGGTTGGTCAACGGGACCCGTTGTTGACGGCGATCTTCCCGAAATCGCAGGTGATGACGCGATCGGGCTGGAGGGCGTGGATCAGTTCGCGTGAGGTGGCGCAGACAGCGGCGAGATTGGGTGTGTGCGCGAGGATGCGTCGCAGGGAGCGGGCGACGACAGCGGCTGTGATGTCATCCAGCAGCGCGCCGAACTCGTCGCACAGGAGGATGGCGTGCGCGTGGCGATCAGCCTGTGCCAACCCAAGCGCCAGGCGGAAGCGCCATCGCTGGCCGTCGCTGAGCTGCGCGGGCGATTGCAGGTAGCACCAGGCTTCGCCCAGCCCGCATCGGCCCAGCAGACGCAGCACGTCGATCAGCGGGCGATCGCCAAAGCAATCGACCAGCGGCTGATCGGGCAGATGCAGGCGATCGAGGTCGATCAGCGCGGTGTGCGGATGCGACCGCCGCCAGCGACGCTTGAGCCGCCGCAGGAGCATGCTCTTGCCCGATCCGCTCGGACCGTGGATGAGCGTGATCTGTCCCGGTGGCGGTGGGTCGATGCGAAGGTCGGCCGGCGCGACGGCAGGACGCTTGGCAGGATCGAGGTCAAACCAACGGGTGACTTGCGCGACGTTGGGGGAGGTGAGTGTGGGCATGAAGGGTCCTCCTTTGGGGGGGTAGGGTTCGACTTGGTGGAACGGACGGGTGTGCGCGGAAGTTCCAAGTTCCAACTACGAAGTTCCAAGGAAGCTCCAAGGATCAAGGAAGAAAGTGTCAAACGCGGAGATCTGTGGGATACCTCGTAGGGGCGGATGGCAATCCGCCCTCCGGTGGCGCAGTTGAGCAGACGAGACTCAGCACGCCTGCGGACGGAGGGGGCACATTGCCATGTGCCCCTACAGCAGTAGGCAGCGGTTCTGACCATTCGATCACCTCTTTGCATCTTTGAGCTCTCTGCGATCGTTGCGCTCAAGCCTTCGCGCCCCCTTCGGGAACTTCGCGCCTTCGCGGCCGCCGTTCTCTCGGGTGCGAGAGAGGTGTTACAGGCTCCGATGATGAGCCTTGGCCCAGCCGCGTACCTGGTCGAGCATGACGCGGACGCGGTAGAGGGTGATCTGGTGCAGGTCGGCGATGCGGGCCATGGACTGCCGTTGGACGAAGTAGGCGATGCCGACCTGCCAGAGTTCCTCGGGCAGTTGCTGGCGGCCGCGGTCGATCAGGGCGATGACCATCGGCTGCTGGAGGCGGCGGATGAGTTTCTTGACGTGTCGCGCGGTCGTGCCGGGATGCAGTCCGCGGAGCTTGGCGATGGCGTAGACCGGGAGCTGGCGCACGAGGACCAGATCGAGCAGGGCCTGGTCGGTCGGCAGGAGGAAACGGGCTCGGCGCATCAGCGCATCGATGGCCCGGTCCGCCAGGGGGCGGGGGGTTGAGAGCAGTTGTTCCTGGAGCATGGTGGTCGCTTCCCTCGACCGATCTTGCTGAACGTGACCCGGCGGGATGCCGGGCGGCGGGGCGTGTTCAATAACCCCAAAACAACCCTAACTATACCCAAAGTTAGGGCAGTGTCAAGTCTTTCCTTGCATTTTTTATTAGGATGATGTAAGAGTATGGCAGAGGGGAGTTAGCCAACGGTCAGGTAAGGGGTGTCAATGCAGGGCGGCGCCGCGGGATGGCGGCGACGTCCATGGGCGGCCGCGCCTCGGGAGAACGGGCGGCGGATAAATTGTAAGCCAGGCATTGGAAATGGTTTGCGTGTCAAATGCCCGAAAGGCGGACACATGATTGAGGCACTGGGAACCAAGCTGCGGCGGCAGCGGCGGCGGCTGGGGTTGACCCTGGACGAGCTGGCGCAGAAGGCCAGCATCTCCAAGCCGTACCTCTCCCTGATCGAGACCGGCCGGGTCCCCAATCCGCCCAGCGACGAAAAATTGCGGCGGCTGGAGAAAGCCCTCGATTTTAAGGATGGTGAACTGGTCAGCCACGCCCATCTGCACCGCACGCCCCGCGACGTGCGGGCGATGCTCATCAAGCTGATCCGCCAGGGAAAGGCCACGCCCGTCGCCGCCGCGGCGGGTGCATCGGCAGCCGAGGGGGCCACGGGCTCAAATGGTTCCCATGGATCGAACGGGTCCAACGGGGTGAATGGGGCCAATGGGTCGAATGGGTCCAACGGCTCGGCGCATTCGTCCAGGGCCCGGCCGAAGTTCAGCCAGGGCATCGACCTGGATGATGCGTATCTCAGCGGCGTGCTGCAGCAACTGGTCGACCAGTCGGCTGGGAACGTCGAGACCATTGCCACGACGACGCAGGCGATTCCGGTGATCAACAAGATCTCGGCTGGGTATCCGCGGGATTTCACGGATCTGTCGTATCCGCCGCGGGTGGCGGATGATTACGTCGGCTGCCCGGATGTGCAGGATCGCGACGCGTTCGCCGCCCGCGTGCATGGCGACTCGATGCGTCCCAAGTATCAGGAGGGGGATATCGTCATCTTCTCTCCCGCAGCCGGCCCGAAGAACGGCGACGATTGCTTTGTCCGCTTCGCGTCGGGGCAGACGACGTTCAAGCGCGTCTTCTTCGAGTCTGACAAGGATGGCAACCCGGTGATCCGCCTCCAGCCGCGGAACGAGCGCTACCCGCCGCAGATCGTCCCCAGCCAGGAAATCGCCGGGCTGTACAAGGCGATCTATCGGTATCAGCGGGTGGATGGGGATTAGGGGGCAGTCTGCGGTCGGCAGTCGGCAGTCGGCAGTCGGCAGTCGGCAGTCGGCAGTCGAATGTTGTGGGATTGCAGATCTGAAATCTCAGATCTCAGATCTCAGATTCGGAAATCCACGTTCATCTGCGACTCCCAATCCGCAATCCGAAATCGAATCTAACGCCTGGCTACTTCTTCCCCAACGCGCGTTGGCGGGCGAAGAAGTCTTTCAGGAGCTGGGCGCACTGGTCGGCTAACACGCCGCCTGCGCATTGGGCACGGTGGTTCAGCCGCGGGTCTTCGGTGAGGTGGTAAAGGGTGTGGCAGGCGCCGGCTTTGGGGTCGGTGGCGCCGTAGACGACGCGCGGGATGCGGGCGTTCACGATCGCGCCGGCGCACATGGGGCACGGCTCGAGCGTGACGTACAGCGTGCAGTCGATCAGCCGCCAGTGACCCAGGGCGGCGCCGGCCTGGCGGATAGCGATCATTTCGGCATGGGCGGTCGGGTCGTGATCGGTCTCGCGGCGGTTGTAGCCTTCGCCGATCACGCGGCCCGTCGGATCGTGCAAGATCACACAGCCGATCGGCACTTCGTCCAGCAGCAGCGCGCGCTTCGCCTGCTCGATGGCAAGTTGCATGTACTCGATCGCATCGGGCATGGTCAGTGTCCGGTGATGGCGGTGACGATCGCGTCCAGCCGGTCGCGCTTGGCCAGCACGACCAGCGTCAGCGTGGGGATCAGCAGCAGGACGGAGAAGATGATCAGCCCCAGCGGCTCGAAGTCGCGCGTCGGGCGGCACCGCTGGGCGAAGGAGCTGATCAGCCCGCACAGCAGCGCCAGATCGCCGGCGACGAAGGCGATCAGCAGCATCGGCCAGAACAGCGCCAGCCGCTGGAGGATCGCGCCGGCGCTCAGGAGAAGCACGAAGAATGCCGCAATGGCGGCGCGATGGCCGAGCTGGCGGACGAACCGTTCCCATGGCTGCGGTTCAGCCGGGGGCGCCGGCTGAGGGATCGCGCTGGGCGGCTCAGGCGCCAGCGGCTCTTCGATGAAGCCATCGTCGAAGCCGTCGACGTCGAATGGTGTCGGCTGGGTGGACATCGGTGGGGTGAAGGATACCAGAGAATTTTGGATTTTGGATTTCGGATTTTGGATTTGGTGGGACCGCAGATGAACGTAGATTTGGGATCTCAGATTTGAATTTCAGGTTTCAGATTTCAGATTCTGCGATCCGACAGCGGTCGTCCGCTGCTGTCTGCCACGGCGCACTGCCCACTGCCTACTGCCGGCTGCCTACTACGAGTCGCATGACGCGCGTCCGGTTCCGGCACGCAATAGCGTGCCCTACCCTCGGCTGCTGTGGTGTTTAATGCTTTGTGTTTGGTTCTTTTGTGTTTGGAACTTCCTTGGACCTTAGAGGTTGGAACTTGGAGCTTGCCGGCACGCAATAGCGTGCCCTACGCGCTGACTCACCTTGTCACTCACTTCGCCTTCGCTGCCGCTTCGAACTTCTCGAGCTGTCGTGTCATGAAGCGATCACCGGGGTCGAGCAGGAGGGCTTTCTTCTCCAGCTCGGCGGCTTGGGCGGGGTTGCCGCGCATGTAGTGGATCTCAGCCAGCGTGTCGAGGTACGCGGCGTTGTACGGCTCAGCCGTGGTGGCCCATTGGGCGTACTTCAGGGCTTCGTCCAGCCGATAGTTGGTGCGCGCCATCAGCCAGGCGATGTTATTGAGCGTCTGCGGCTCCTGCGGGCTGGCGTCGAGCTGGGTCTTGAACTCGCGATAGGCGGCTTCGGCGAGGGCATCGGCTTCGCCGCTGCGGCCCAGATCGTGCAATGCGGGGATGAGATCCCCGAGGATGTCGGCATCGGTGGGCCGTGTGCGCATCAGGGCATCGGCTTGGGTTTCGACAGCCTCCCGATCGCCGCGTCGGCGGGCGTCACGCAGTTTGCGCCAGGCGAGCTGCTCGCGCAGGTAGGCCATTGCCGCCTGCTGGCCGCGGTTTACGACGATGCCCTCGATCTCCTCCAAATATTTCATCGCCGCCTGCAAATGGGCGGCAGCCGTGGCGTCGTCGTCGGCTTGGCCGCGCAGATAGGCCAGCCGCAGGTGCGCGTCGAGGCGGCGGCCCTGCGACGGATCGCGCTGTCGCAGCAGCGCCCAGTACTGCCGCTCGGCTGCATCCTGCCAGCCGCAGGCCATCAGCAGTTCAGCGTTGCGGATCTGCTGAAAGCGCGTGCCGCGCAGGGCCATCTGCTCGGCTGGCAGGGCCAGCAGGCCGTTGCCCGTCGCGCGGCAGATCGCAGCCATCACATGCGCTCGCAGGCTGGGATCCAGCCGCGGCAGGTAGTTCTGCAGGTCCTCATGCAGCCCCGGCAAGGGGCCATGGGCGACATGCAGGACAAAGAGCTGGAGGATCAGCAGCGGCGCGGATTCGTCCGTTGCCGCGGCCCGGAAGATCGCGATGCGCTGGAGGCGCGCCGCCTCGTCGAACTGCTGGTGGACGATGTGATGGCCGATCAGCGTCCTGAAGATGGGGTTGAGCGCACCGTTGTCGACCGTCGGCTGTTCCGATTCGAGCGCGACGGCACGGCGGTACAGTTCCAGCGCGGCTGGCTGATCGTCGCGCCAGGTCGCCAGGCCGCGGGCGATCAGCAGCGGGGCGTTGTCGACGTCGGGCAGGCGTCGCAAAACATCGGGATCGAACAGATCGGGGCGAGCCTGGATGATTGTGACAACTTGCCATCGGACGACGTCGGCAGGGTCCTCCTGGAGCAGGCGCAGCAGTGCGGGCGCGGCGGGCTTGCCGATGGTCACCGCCAGTTGCTGGACGATGCTCCGCCGCTGGTCGGTATCGCGCGAGCCGTACTCGCGGAGGGCCTGGCGGACGGCGGGGGGATCATCCGGCTCATGCCAGGGGATGGCCAGTAGCAGTTCGCGGGCTGTCAGGGCGATGGCGGGGTCTGGGGACTGGCTGGCCTGGAGGAGGGCCTCGCGGGCCTTTCGGCCGGCCTGTCGGAGTTGCTGCTGAGCCTGCTGGCGGATGGCGGGGTCTTCGGAGCCGAGGTTGGCGATGGCGTCGTCAAACTGCGGCTGAGCCTCCGGCGCGGCTGACGCCGGCATGGCTTGTACGCCCGTCAAAGCCGCCAAAACCGCCAATCTGGCCAGCCATTTCATGCCGCGCATGCTAAGCGGACCATGGCTGGATTCGCAAGGCGAATCGCCCCATTGGCCATGACCTTTCTATGGCCCGGTGACGTAGTAATCATGACGGAAATGAAGATAATTGAAGCTGCCCTTTCGGCCTCGCCCGGGGCGAAGGTCCGGGGGTGTTGTTTTGCAATCCAGACAGGAGCAAGTTGATGGCACAGACGCCGGCTGAAACGCCAAAGGACGTGGCCCAGAAGATGATCGAGCGCGGGGCCTACACCGAGAGCATGATCCGTGTGCTGGACGACGTGGAGCACGTCCGCACGCGCCCGGGGATGTACATCGGGGGTTACAACCTGCGCGGGCTGCATCACCTGGTGTATGAGATCGTCGACAACTCGATCGACGAGGCGCTGGCCGGCTTTGCGCGCAGCATCCTGGTGAAGATCAATGCCGACGGAAGCTGCACGGTCGTCGACGACGGCCGCGGTATTCCGGTCGGTATCCACCCTACCGAAGGCGTGCCGACGGTAGAGGTCGTGTATTCGAATCTTGCGGCCGGCGGCAAGTTCGAGCACAACGAAAGCTCAGCCTACAAGACTTCCGGCGGTCTGCATGGCGTGGGCGCGTCGGTCGTGAACTTCCTCAGCGAGTGGATGGAAGTCGAAGTTGCCCGCGACGGCCACCTCTACCACATGGAGTTCGAGAAGGGCATCAAGAGCCAGGACCTCAAGATCGTCGGCAAGACCAACAAGACCGGCACGAAGGTTACGTTCAAGCCCGACTCCACGCTGTTCCCCGACGTCAACTTTGTGCATGAGACGCTGCTGACCCGCCTGCGCGAGCTGGCGTTCCTCAATGCCGGTGTGGAGATCATTTTCGAAGATGAGCGCGTCGGGAAGCGCGATGTGTTCAAGTACGAACGCGGGCTGGTGGAGTATGTGCAGTTCCTCAATGACGGGAAGAATGCGCTGTCGCCGGTGATCAGCTTCACCAAGGAAGAGCCGTCGCAGGGGCTGATCCTCGAAGTGGCCATGCAGTACAACGACGGCTACAACGAGACGATCCTCACCTTCGCCAACAACATCAACAACCACGACGGTGGCACGCATCTGAGCGGCTTCAAGACGGCGTTGACCAGCACGATGAACCGCTATGCCGAAGCCCAGGGCTGGCTGAAGGAGACGCGCCCGACCGGCGACGACCTGCGCGAGGGCCTGACGGCTGTGATCAGCGTCAAGCTCCCTGAGCCGACATTCGAATCGCAGACGAAGGACAAGCTGCTGAACGTCGAAGTCGAGTCGTTCGTTCACAGCGTCGTCAACGAGAAGCTCGGCCAGTTCCTCGAGGAAAACCCCCGCGAAGCCAAGACGATCTTCGACAAGGGCCTGCTGGCGGCCCAGGCGCGCGAAGCCGCCCGCAAGGCGCGCGAGCTGACGCGTCGCAAGAATGCTCTGGAAGGTGGCAGCCTCCCCGGCAAGCTGGCGGACTGCCGCAGCCGCGACATCGAGGCCACCGAGCTGTTCCTGGTCGAGGGTGACTCGGCTGGTGGATCCGCCAAGCAGGGTCGCGATTCCAATCTGCAGGCGATCCTGGCGCTCAAGGGTAAGATCCTGAACGTCGAGAAGGCCAATCTCGTGAAGATGCTCGGCCACGAGGAAATCCGCACGATCATCGGCGCCCTCGGCTGCGGCATTCGCGACGATTTCAACATCGAGAAGCGGCGTTACGGCAAGCTGATCATCATGACCGACGCCGACGTCGACGGCAGCCACATCCGCACGCTGCTGCTGACGTTCTTCTTTCGCCACATGCCCGAGCTGATCAAGGCGGGGCGGGTCTACGTCGCCCAGCCGCCGCTGTACCAGATCACGCGCAGGAAGAAGGTCGAATACGTCCTCAACGAGCGGCAGATGCGCCGCACGCTTACCGAACTGGGCCTGGAAGGCACGCGCCTGCTGATCCGTGATCCGGACACCGGCGCCGAAACGCGCTACCTCGAAGGCGAGCAGCTCGTGCATGTCGTCGATCTGCTCAACCGGCTCGAAGAACTCGTCAGCGTCGTCGAGCGGCGCGGGATCGACTTTGCCGAGTTCCTGTCGTACCGCGACGAACACGGCCGCCTGCCGCTGCATCGGATCGTGGTCGATGGGCAGGAACGGTTCTTCCACTCGGCTGAGGATCGCGATGCGTTCCTGCGCGACAGCAACCTGATCGTCGATGACGACGAGATGGCCAAGGTGCAGAACAACGGCGACAAGGCCAGCGGCAACGGCCAGGCCATGCCGCGCCTGCAGAAGAACCAGGAACTGCACGAGATCAAGGATCTCGAGCGGATGTTCACCCAGCTCGAGCAGCATGGGCTGAGCATCGACGATTACTACCTGACGCAGGAAGAGTCGATCTCGGGCGAGAAGCTGCCGACCAAGTATGCCCTGGTCAACGACGGCAGGACCATTGATGTAGCGGGTGTGGCGCAGATCCTGCCGGAGGTGCTCAATCTCGGCAAGGAAGGCATCGAGATCAAGCGCTTCAAGGGTCTGGGCGAGATGAACGCCGAGGAACTGTGGGAAACCACGCTTGACCCGGCACGCCGCACGCTGCTGCGCGTGACGCTGGCCGACGCCGGCGAAGCCGAGCGCATGTTCAGCGTTCTCATGGGTGAAGACGTCGAACGCCGCCGCCAGTTCATCGAAGAGCACGCGCTGGAGGTCAAGAACCTGGACGTGTAGGCGGGTATGGCGATCCAGGACGAGATTCGCACAGTCGTCGAGCACCTGCCGCCCGAACACGGCGGCAGGTGCTTGTCTTTGCGCGGGAGTTTCACCAGCGGCTATGGGGAGATCAGCGGGCTTTGAGTGAGACAGGGACCAGAGCAGCGATGGGAGTGCTGAAGCCGGAGGATTTTTCCGACTGGAAGCAACCCGACGATGGATGAGAGGCTGGCATTTCGCATTCGGCCTGCCCTATTGGTGGTGAGCGGGGAAGTTGGCTGCGGGGGGGCATGCATCCGGGGGGGGAGGCGGATATGATGGCCGGCGGCAGTCCGGCCCTTCCGGGCTGATGTCACAGGAATTTGTTACAAGGCAAGAGGAACAGAGCAAAATGGTCACCATCGCACTGGTTGGTTGCGCACACATTCACACGCCGGGCTTCATCAACACACTGATCGAGCGGAAGAACGAGATCAACGTGAAGGCTGTCTGGGATCACAATGCCCAGCGCGGGCAGAAGCGGGCAGCCGAGCTGGGCGCGGCGTTTGTCTCCGATGTGCAGCAGATCTGGGACGACAAGCAGATCACGGCTGTCGTCATCTGCTCGGAAACCGACCGTCACGAGGCGCTGGTGACCGCCGCCGCCAAGGCGAAGAAGGACATGTTCGTCGAAAAGCCGCTGGGCATCGGCGCGCGCGATTCCTTCGCGATGGCGAAGGCGATCGAAGAAGCCGGCGTGAAGTTCCAGACCGGCTATTTCAACCGCAGCTTCGCGGTGCATCAGTTCATCCGCGAGCAGATCCAGGCGGGCAACTTCGGCAAGATCACGCGCGTCCGCGGGTCCAACGTGCATCACGGCGCGCTGGGCGGATGGTTTGACGCCAAGCCCGATCAGCCGGAATCCGACTGGCGGTGGATGGCTGATCCCAAGGTCGCCGGCTGCGGCGCCTTTGGCGATCTGGGCACGCACCTGCTGGACATCCTGATCTGGCTGCTGGGGGATGTGAAGGAAGTGGCTGCCGATGTGGACGTGGGGACGGGCCGCTATGGCGATTGCGACGAGACGGGCGAAGCGCTGATCCGCTTTGCCAATGGCGCGGTCGGCACGCTGGCTGCGGGGTGGGATGATCTGGCCAATCCGCTGACGCTGCTGGTTTCCGGCACGGAGGGCCACGCCGCCGTCATCGACGGCAAGCTCTATTTCAAGTCGAACAAGGTCGAAGGCGCCGACGGCAAGACGCCGTGGGAGAAGCTGCCCGAGTCCTGGCCGCACGCGTTCACGGTCTTCTGCGATGCCCTGGTTGGCCGGAAGACCGGCGAGCTGGTCACGCCGGCTGAGGCCGCTTACCGCGTCGCCGTCATGGAAGCCATGTACGAGGCCGCCAAAACCAAGACCTGGCAGACCCCGAAACGGCCATAATCTGCAAGATCGACATAACGTTGCCCAATCCTCTGATTGATGGGTAGAATGTAAAGCGATCTGCCCATCGATCGGAGGATGGTATGCGAAAAGCGCGCGTTTCGTCGAAATATCAGATTGTTCTGCCACCGGAGATCCGCCAAGCCCTGGGGCTGAAACCGGGCCAGGAGGTCGCGTTCCTTCGGATCGGCCGCTCGGTCCGGCTTGTGCCGATCCGGCCTATTGAAGAGCTGATGGGGTCCGCCCCCAATCTCACACTTGAAGGTCTGCGCGAGAAGAAGGATCGGCCGCTATGAATGTCCTCGACTCCAGCGGCTGGATCGAGCTGTTCCGCGAAGGGCCCAACGCGGACTTTTTCCGGCCGATTGCTCAGCAGAAATCCGAGCTGATCGTCCCCTCCATCGTGATCTACGAGGTCTATCGGCAAGCGCTGGTGCAGTACGACGAGGCCCATGCCAATGCCTTTGTAGGCGCGATGGTGGCGGGGCAGGTCGTCGAACTGGATGCGAATCTTGCCACCGCCGCCGCGACGCTTGCCCATGAGCACAAGCTTGCGATGGCCGACGCGATCATCTTGGCGACGGCGCAGGAATACGACGCCACTGTCTGGACGCAGGACGCTGATTTCGAGAACATCCCCGGCGTCCAGTACCGCCCCAAGCTCAAGCCCTGAACCCCTGGGGCCGGCTGCGACGTACTATCACACCCATGGCCTGCGATTATGACATCATCGTCATCGGCGGCGGACATGCCGGCGCCGAAGCCGCCTGGGCGGCGGCGCATCTCGGTGCGCGCGTGGCGATGGTCACGCTCGATCCCGCGCGCATCGGCCAGATGTCGTGCAACCCCGCCATCGGCGGGCTGGCCAAGGGGCAGATGGTCCGCGAGATCGACGCGCTGGGCGGCCTGATGGGCCTGGCGATCGACAACACCGGCATCCAGTTCCGCATGCTCAACCGCAGCAAGGGCCCAGCCGTCTGGGGCCCGCGCGCGCAGGCCGACAAGTACCGCTACGCCAGGGAAGTCCAGCGTCTTCTGCGCGAACACTGCCCGACGCTCGACATCCTCCCCGGCGAAGTGGCGGATCTCGAAGTTGAAGGCCAGACACCTGGCACGGGAGCCCCGCCCGTACATGCAGAGGAAGATGCGTACGAGCGGGGCGCCCGTGCCACAGTTCGCGCTGTGCGCCTCGCCGACGGCACGCGCCTCACTTGCCGTGCCGCCATCATCACGACGGGCACGTTCCTCCGCGGCCTGATGCACACCGGCGAAGCCAAGACCGAAGGCGGCCGCATCGGCGAAGCCGCTGCGAAGGGCCTGTCTGCCTGCCTCGAACGCCTCGGCTTCGAGCTCGGCCGGCTGAAGACCGGCACACCCCCGCGCCTCGACCGCAACACGATCGACTTCTCTCGCGTCGAGCCCCAGCCGGGCGACGACGACCCGCATCCGTTCTCCTATCTGAACGAGTATGCCGCCGCCCGCTGGTCGCCGCCGCTGACGCAGGTCAACTGCTGGATCGGCGCAACCAATCAGGCCATTCACGACATCATCCGCGCCAATCTCCATCGCGCGCCAATGTACTCCGGCCAGATCAACGCCACCGGCACGCGCTATTGCCCCAGCATCGAGGACAAGATCGTCCGCTTCGCCGACAAGCCGTCGCATCACATCTTCCTCGAGCCCGAAAGCCTCGACACCGACGAAATCTACTGCAACGGCATCAGCACCTCGCTGCCGAAGGATGTGCAGGATCAGATCGTCCGCCTCGTGCCAGGGCTCGAGAACGCCACGATCCTCCGCTACGGCTACGCGGTCGAGTATGACATGGTCTGGCCGACGCAGATCCGCGCGACGCTGGAGACCAAAGCCATTGCCGGCCTGTTCCTCGCCGGGCAGATCAACGGCACCAGCGGTTATGAGGAGGCCGCCGCGCAGGGGCTCGTCGCCGGTGTCAATGCAGCCCGCTATGCGGCTGACAAGCCGGTCGATTTCATCCTCCGCCGCGATCAGGCCTACATCGGTGTGCTCATCGACGACCTGGTCACCAAGCCGCCGAACGAGCCGTACCGCATGTTCACCAGCCGCGCGGAGCATCGCCTGCATCTGCGAAACGACAACGCCGATGAGCGCCTCACGCCCCTCGGCCGCGAGCTCGGCCTGGTCGATGACGCGCGATGGGCCCAGTTCTCAGCCATGCGCGATGCGGTGCAGTCGGCTGAAACGCTGCTCCGCACGCATCGCCTCAACGGCACGAGTGCTTTCGAGCATCTGCGGCGCGGCGATACGAGCTGGGAGGATCTGGTCCGCCAGTCGCCTCAGCTGGAGGCCATCCCGTTGCGCGTCGGCAGGCGCATCGAGATCCGCACGAAGTACGAAGGCTACATCGCCCGCCAGGATCGGCAGATCGAGCGATTTGCCCAACTCGAGCAGCGGCGGATCCCCCAGTGGATCGACTACCGCGTCGTGCCGGGGCTGCGCAACGAAGCGCGCAGCAAGCTGATGACCTTCACCCCCGCCAGCCTCGGCCAGGCGCTGCGCATCAGCGGGATCACGCCGGCGGATGTGACTGCCCTGGCCATCCACCTCGATCGTCTGTCGCGCCAGCGCGAGGGGGCGAAGGGGCCATAGGGATAACGCGGCTCCCCCCAGACGCCGGTGCGCGGCGGCGATCAGCCATCCATCGGCGTCAGGCAAAACCAACCGAACGCACGATCTGCGCAAGGCCTGCTGGAACGTCGTGTGCGTTCAGGATGGACCCTTTCGGGCGATTGCTGGATGGGTTGGTGCATGAGGTTGAAGCCGCCCGCGTGGGCCATCGGCGCCTCGCCCATCCACTGGCAGCCACGGGCGCGCCGGTGTTCGTCCTGGATGCCGGACAGATCACACCAGCCGAGCCGCTGATCACGCTGCTCGGCCCGGACAAGGCGACCAGCGAGGATCCGATTACCTTCACCGTGCAGCGCCACGGCCTGCCGGCGGGCGGCACGCTGTCCGGCGATGCCGGGCGCGGCTGGGCGATCGCCGCCAACGGCGATGCGGTGACCTTCACGCCCGATCCGGCGCTGCGCTCCGGCAGGCATGTGCTGAGCGTGCGGGCGGGCGACATGAGCGCCGCACGCACGATCCAGATCGACAACGCGATCACCGTCGAGGCGCAGGTCAATCCGCAGGGTGATGTCGTTCTCACAGCCTCCAACCCGTTCCCGCGGGTCCGCAGGTTGACCATCAAGCCGGTCGCGCCCGGACGCGATCTCAAGGCGATCGAGCTGGATCTGCCGCCCGCCGGCACGGCTGAGGCGCGCATCACGCTCGATCTGTCGCACGCCGGCGGCATGACGACCATCCCCGTCACGCTGGCTGCATCGCTGCCGTCGGGCGAAAGCGGGTATGTCACCTTCGGCCAGCGGGGCGAGACGGTGATCGCCGGCGTCACGCCGTGGCAGACGATCACGCCTGTCATCGACGGTGACCTTGACGAGTGGTCGGCGATGCCGGCGTGCGTGCTCGACCAGGCTCACCAGGCCAAGCCCGTCGGACGCTTCGCCAAGCCGAACTGGCGCGGGCCGTCGGATCTGTCCGCCCGCTTCTGGGCTGGGTCAGATGCGTCCAACCTCTACCTGGCTGTGCAGATCCGCGACGACCATCACGTGCAGCACATGGCGGACGATCAGATGTGGCGGGGTGACAGCGTGCAGTTCGCGACGCAGGTCGAAGGCGTCCGCTATGAGTTCACGGTCGGCATCAGCGATGACGGCCGCGTGCGCATCCGGCAGGACAGCCCGAGCAAACGGATGCTCGAGGGCGCATCGGCCGCTGCGCGGCGCGTGGAGGGCGGCTGGGCGCTGGAGCTGGCCATTCCCTGGCAGCAGGCGGGCATGAGCGGCGTCGCGACGCTGCCGAACTTCTCGCTGCTGATCAATGACAACGACGGTCCACACAACGACGGCGGCAACAATCGCCGCGGCTTCATCGAATGGTTCAGCGGAATCGGCGGGGAACGCAAGGACCCCGCGCAATACGGTCCCGTTCAGCCGGCGGGGCCGCTCACACAGGCGGAGGTGCGATGAAAATGGCAACACAGGAAACACGGTCCATCAAGCAATTCACTTACTCAAGAGGAGGATCACACATGACAGCGTTTGGAAAGACGATCCAGGTGTCGGCAATCGCCGCTGCGATCGGGTTGGCGGGTGTTTCAACGACGTCGGGCGCGACGTTCACCGAGGGCTTTGAGTCGTTCCCGGCTGGCAACATGAGCCAGTCGACATTCAACGCCAGCAGCAATCGGGCTTTGGATATGCTCTCGACAGACCAGGTCACGATCAGCGGCGTCGGCATGCAGTCGGGCCGGTCGGTGTTCGTCCGCGGCGGGGCCGTGTATGGCGGCGGCGAGCTGTCGCCCACGCCGACGGTTGCGCAATTCTCGATGGTGGGCGGCATCGAGATCGTCAGCAGCAGCAACGTCGTGCGTTGGGACACGCAGGGTGGCGGCATGGGGTTCGGTTACAACAATGGGACGAGCAATGTCTCCGCATGGAATGGCGGGTCGTCGAACGTAACGATCTCCCTGGTCAAGACCAGCAACGGCTACTTCACCGCGACGGGGCCGAACCTGGACGGTTCGGATCCGCTGCCGAATGAGCCCGTGCTATTCCGGCTGGGGCATGCGCGCAACACCAGCAATAACGCCGGCGCCTACACGCTGTTTGGCGATGCCGCGGTGGCGCTGGAAAAGGGCCACTGGTATCAGTTGGTCGGCACGCTCAGCTTCCTGGGCTACGATGAGGGGGCCGGCATGAGCAGCTTCTCGACTGAGGTTGCGCTGTACGACCTGGGCGAAGAGGGTTCGGAAAGTGCCAACGGACCGCTGACGGCGATCCTCACCGGCTCGACGACGTTCAGCTATGCGGGCGACTGGTCCAACGCGCGCCCGATCTTCTATGCCAAGGACGATCGCGGCTTCAATCAGTTGGACAATCTGACTTATGTCCCCGAGCCGGCGGCGCTGTCGCTGCTGGGTCTGGGCGGCTTGCTGGCGCTGCGTCGCCGCGCCCGCGCCTGACCTGAGATCTGGAAAGTGACAAGGGGGTGACAGGGCTTACGACCGCCTTGTCACCCCCTTGGCTTTTATTTATCTACGGCGTCATCCTTTTCTCATCCTGCCACTGACGCCAGCTTTTGGAACAGATCTCTAAAGATCGCATCGCGGTCGATGTGCACCGCTTCGCGGATCAGGTGCCGCTGGGCGTTGAAGCTCCAGGTGCAGGCGTCCGTGAGGATCGGGCTGGGGCGCAGCACGGTCATCGATGTGCGTGGATTGATCAGCCAGGCGATGGGGGCCAGGTCCCAGATCACCTTTGATTGCGCCGGCTTGTCGGGCACGTATTCGCGGTAGATCTGCACGAGGTAATCACCGATGGCGCCGCAGCCGGCGACGTAGCGTTCGAGCTCCGCGAGCGTCGTGCGCAGCATGTCGACCACACCGCTGCAGGGGAATCGCACCAGAGGCACGCCGCTGTCCATCAGGATGCGCGAGGCGTGCAGGTCCTGTCGCATGTTGAACTCGTCTGTTTTCGGCCAGTCGCTGGCGTGACCGCCCAGCCAGCAGACGACGATCCGCTCGATGATGCGCGGCTCGAGCAGGATGGCGGAGGCGATGTTGGTGGGCGCGCCGATGGGCACGACATACAGCGGCTGGTCCGCCGGCTGGGCCATCGCGCGGGCGATCAGGTTCTGCGCCGCCGGGCTGGGCACGGGCTCGTCAGGGCCTGCCATCCATTGCGTCGAGCCCTTGAAGACGAAGACGTCCATTGGTTTGCCGAGGCGCGACAGCAGGCGCTCGATTTCCTCGTAGCTTTTCTGCATCCCGTCGGCTGGGCCGTTGGAACGGCCGTTGTGGAAGGGCGCGGCGTAGATGGCCTGTACGTCCAGGTGTTCCGGGGACAGCAGGGAGTAGACGACGGCGAACTGGTCGTCGATTTCGTTGTAGGTGTCGGTGTCGAGCACCATCGACACGCGCCCCCGTGGGGGCGCAAGCCGCTGGACGAGGAGGCTTTCACTGAGTGTTGGGAAATTAGCCATGTCGGTAAGTGTACAGTGTGTATCTGTTGTGGCACGGGCGTCCCGCACTTGCCTGGATAAATCGCATGTGCGAGACGCCCGTGCCAGGGTGGATATGCAGCGGGCCGACCATCAGGACGGCTCGGGCGGTGGGGCGATGCGGACACGGTAGATCGTGCCGTAGATGTTGCCTTCGCCGGTGTCGTTGTTGCGCGTGCTGACGTACAGCCAGCCGTCATCGGTGGCGATGAGGTTGTTGCAGCCGGTCTTTCGGCCCACGAGCTTCGACATATCCAGGAACGGCGGGGCGGTAGTCGGCCGATCGGTCTGATCGTTGCCGTAGAACGGGCGGGCGGGATCGGGCGTGAAACGCCAGACGCTCCCTTCCGTGCCCATGGAGACGAACAGCTCGCCAGCCGGGGAGAGCGTCATGTCAAAGAGATTGCCGCTGCGGCGTTTTTCGGTATCCCACGGTTCGAAGGCGGCAATCAGGTCGGCTTCGACCAGACGGCGGCCGTCGGTGGGGGTATCGGTGCGCCAGGGGATGATGTTCCCCTCGGAATCGAGCGGAACGCGGATTACGACGCTGCTGGTGCGGTAGGCGATGTAAAGCCAGTTGGCATCAGCCGCGACGGCACTGGGGCCGAGGACCTGCATCTGGCGCTGGCCGCCGGGGTAGTTCAGGAGGACCTTCGGTCCCATGGCCGGCCGGCTTGGCGGCGGCGGGGCATTGGGATCGCGGCGGATCTCGGTCAGGTCGTACTGCACGACCAGGTGATTGTCCTTGGCTGGGACATACAGATACCGCCCGACGACGGCACAGCCGTCCGGCCCGTTTACCCAGCCGTGCGGCGGGGGATTGGTGGCGGGGTCGTGATGCGGGTAGTAGATGTTGCCGATCGTCTCCTTGAGCTCATGCGTGCGGACGCTGTCAGGCTTGTGTTGCTCGACGATGTGCCACGCCTGATCGCGCAGGTCGTAGCGGTAGACGGCGTCTGTCGCATGCTTGCGGAAGCCGGTCTTGAGCTCGGCACCGGCATAGGCGCAGACGAAGATGTTCTGCGAGGCGGGATCGTACGCCAGCGCGCAGTACGGCCGGCTCATCAGGAGGTCGTCTTCAGGCGGCGTCTGGTGGGTGTAGAGGTAGAACGGCGGCTGGGTGGGGCGGATCCACGCCGTGGCGTTGGTGCGGACGGCCTCGCCCGCCGGCTGGCCGGGGATGACCGGCTCGGAAATGGTCGTGTCGATCTTCCAGATGACGCCGGCCTGGTCGATGATCTCCATGGTCGGCCCGCCTTCGCCGCGATGGCGGCCGCGCGACAGGGCGACGAGCTGGCCTTCGACGACGGCAAACCCGCGTCCCCACGGGACGGCGGTCGTGACGCGCTCCAGTTGCACCTGCTGGGCCACCGGCGTTTGGGCGGGGGGCTGATCCACCGGGATCAGCTCGCCGAAATCGGGCACACGCTCCTGCCCGGCGGCGAATCCCGGATCGTCCGTGCCCAGGTCGATCCGGGCGATGTCATCGCCCCGCGCGCCCGCTGCGATACACAGCATGGCTCCCGCCAACCCCGCAACCAGCGTCTGCCGGATCATTGTGTTTCCCTCTGTGTTGGATGGGCTGATCTGCACCGCCGGTCGCGGTGCGACATGGCGGTCCTTCCCATTTGACGGGTGGCATTTTAACCGGATGGGCGGATCGTGCGATCAGTTTGCAGTGCCGGCGGCGCGAAGGCGCAAACAAGCCGGGCCGAGGGCGCTGGCCGACTGGGGCGGGCGGCCGATTGGCGCCCTAACAATGGCCGCCGACAGGGGATAGAAGCTTTGCACAGGCGGTGTCATCAACCCTGCGGGGTGGGGGTTGAGATGGTTGTGCTTGCAACTTTGCCGGTGATCTGGCAGGATGACCATCACAGGAAAAAACTCGCAGTCGGCACAGCCACAGCGAACCGCGATGACCAAGACGACGAGAAAAACGACGATCGCCACACGATAAGCCTCCCTTAGCCCGGGTGGCGGATCGTGCAGCGTGTCGTCGGACGTCGAAAATGGGCGTGCGGTTGGTCTGTGGCTGATTTCTTATACCTACCAAGCGGAGTGAACCAATGGCTGTCAATGTCGCGATCGTCGGCGCTACCGGTGCCGTCGGGCAGGAGTTCCTGACCGTTCTGGCTGAGCGCAAGTTTCCCATCAAGAACCTGAAGCTGCTGGCCTCCGCGCGCAGTGCTGGCAAGAAAGTGGAATTCGCCGGCCAGTCCTACACGGTCGAAGAACTGACGCATGACAGCTTCAAGGATGTGCAGATCGCCTTCTTCTCCGCGGGCGGGTCGATCTCCAAGGAGTTCGCCCCCAGCGCGGTGAAGGCTGGAGCCGTCGTGGTGGACAACACCAGCGCCTTCCGCATGAAGGAGGGCATTCCGCTGGTCGTGCCCGAGGTCAATCCCTCGATGATCCACAAGCACAACGGCCTGATCGCCAACCCCAACTGCAGCACGATCATCATGAACGTGCCGGTCTGGCCCCTGCACCAGTCCAACCGTGTCAAGCGGATCATCGTCAGCACCTACCAGGCCGTCAGCGGCGCGGGCGCCTGGGGGCTCGAGGAGCTGGATCGGCAGATCAAGGCCTATGCCGCCGGCCAGCCGATCGAAAAGGTCAAGTTCCCGCACCAGATCGTCAACAACCTCTTCAGCCACAACTCCGCCATCGGCGAGAACGGCTACAACGAAGAGGAACAGAAGATGGTCAACGAGACGCGCAAGATCTTTGCCGATCCGAAGATCGCGGTGACCGCCACCTGCGTGCGCGTCCCCGTCCCGCGGGCGCACTGCGAGAGCATCAACATCGAGTTCGAGCACTCGATCACGGTCGACGAGGTGCGGCAGATCCTGTCGAAGGCGCCGGGCGTGAAGATCGTCGACGATCCGAAGACCAACACCTTCCCCATGCCGATCCTGGCTTCGGGGCAGGACGACGTGCTGGTCGGCCGCATCCGCCAGGACCAGTCGCGCGAAGACGGCCGGGGCATCGAGCTGTTCGTCGCCGGCGACCAGATCCGCAAGGGCGCGGCGACAAACGCGGTGCAGATCGCCGAGCGGTTGGTGTGAGGGAGGTTGCCAGCGGTTAGTTGCCAGTTGCCAGTTGTTGGTTGTTACCGAACTGGCAACTGGCCACTCACTCCCTCGATCCCGTCAGGATATGCGGCAACTGATTGCTGAACTGGCCACGGGTCAGGATGCGGTCGATGCCGGCCTGGCGGGCGCGGAAGATGCTTTCGGTGTCGACATGGGCGACAAACCCGATCGCCCGCCGCCCCTCGGCTGCCCCAACCCACGCGACCGCAGCCGGGATCGCCCCTTCCAGGTTCAGATCGACCAGCAGCAGCCGGCCGGGGGTATCGGCCAGCCTGGCTGGGTCGCGCACAACCGTCACGGGCACGTTCATCGAACGGCCCGTTGCGGTGATTTTGGATGTAAACATCAGGTCCCGGACCAGCGCTACGACATCTGAGGACGACTCACTCATAGACCCGCCATTGCACACGCCCCGCCGACGGGGGACAAGGGGTTGTTCCGATAATCTTTCATCCGCAAAGGCCGTTCCAGCCGAAGTATGGGATGAGTCCCGATAGTCCGGCGCGGCTGCGCCGGCGAGGAATCTCGGTTACGGAACGAGCGTTTCATGGACCTGACCACCATCATCGGATACGTGCTCGCGTGGGGTGCGCTGTTCTACGGCATGTACCACGCCACCCACGGCGATCTGGATGCGTACATGATCCCAGCCGAGCTGCTGATCGTCGGCGGCTGCGCGCTGGGGGCGGCGATGGCATCGATGCCGCTGCATGCGGTGCTGAGTGCGCTGAAGTGCGTGAAAAAAATGGCCTTCAGCAAAGAGGCCCATGTCGAGCACCTGATCAAGGAGATGGTCAGCTATGCCGAGACGGCTCGCCGCGACGGCGTGCTGGCGCTGGAATCGGTGGCGCGCGAGGCGCCCGATCCGTTCCTGCGCCGCGGCTTGCAGCTCACGATCGACGGCACGGATCCGGAGATCATCGAGCGGATCATGCGGATCGAGATCGAGTCGATGGTTGAGCGGCACAAGCATGGCCGGCATTTCTGGGGCATGATCGCCAAGTTCGGCCCGGGTTGCGGTCTGATCGCGTGCCTTTGTGCTCAGATTGCGATGTTCCGCAACCTCGCGGGCGACCCAGCCATCATCGGTAAGGCCCTGGCTGGCGCGCTGGCTGGGACGCTGTACGGGGCGTTGATGCAGAACATCTTCGCCGGTCCGATCGCTGAGAAACTGGCGTTGAAGAGCAAGGAAGAAGCGTTCGCGAAAGAGATCATCCTCCAGGGCGTCCTGAGCATCCAAGCCGGCAACAACCCCCGCGTCGTGGAAATGCAGCTCATGAGCTTCCTGAGCGCCCAGCAGCAACAGGCCCTGCCGAAGGCGGCTTAGTGTTTGGTCTGGCTCACCGCAGAGACGCGGAGACGCGGAGGAGCTATGGAGATCAATGAGCTCACGGAGCAGGTGATCGGCGCCGCCATCGAGGTGCACCGGGAACTGGGGCCGGGGTTATTGGAGTCGGCCTACAGGATGTGCCTTGTTCATGAGCTCTATCTGCGTGGCATCCAATGCCGTACGGAAGTCGATCTGCCGCTGCAGTACAAGGGCGTAAAGCTGGATTGCGGCTACCGCGTCGACGTCCTCGTTGAAGATGTGCTTGTGCTGGAACTGAAGACGGTCGATCAGTTTGCCCCGATTCATGACGCACAACTGCTGACGTATTTGAGACTCGGCGGCTGGCCGGTTGGATTGCTGCTGAACTTCAATGTGCCTGTCCTGAAGGACGGGATCAGGCGAAAAGTCCTGAACCTCAAGGAAAAGCAATAGCTCTCTATCTTCTCTGCGTCTCCGCGTCTCTGCGGTGAACCGAAAAACCATGGCCAGCAAGTGCGACAAATGCGATCCCCACGATCTGTGTGAAGAGTGCCCGGAATGGATCTTCACACTGGCCGATCTCATCATGTGCATGATGGGGCTGTTCGTGATCCTCTGGGTGCTCAAGCCGGAGGGGGCTGCGGCCGCCGGGGCGGCGGATCGGCTGACGGAGACGGCTGCCAGCATTCGCGAAGCCTTCGGCTACAAGCCCGATCCCAACAGCACCGACCCGATCGATCTGTACCTGATCCAGAAAGCCATCCGCGAAGGCCGGCTCACGCTCGGCCCAGCCAACGCCGGGCGCGTCAGGCAGGAAAACCTCGGCACCGAAGGTACCGACAACCAGACCACCGCCCTCCGCCAGTCCAAGTACGAGACGCGCGGCGGACGGATCTTCTTCGAGCGAGGATCGGCTGAGATCCGGCCGGAGGCCCAGCGCGAACTCGATGCCATCGCCGATCACTTCCGCGGGCACCGCAATATCGTGCTGGTGAAGGGGCACACCGCCAGCGACGATCTGCCCGATTCGGCATCGTCAGCCGAGAAGATGGAACTGTCCCTGCGGCGGGCCCAGGTCGTCGCCGACTACCTGATCTCCCGTCAGGTCGAAGCCGACATCCTCCGCATCCAGGGCTGCTCCACCTTCGAGCCGGTCATCGCCCGCGCCTACACCACAGAACTGCGGGCTCAAAACCGCCGCGTCGAGGTCATCGCAACCTCGCAACTGGCGGATGAAGTCCGTGACAAAGCCCGAGGCGCCACATCGCCTCAACTCCCGCCGGCGGAGTGAGTCCCTGTAGTTGTTTCCAACGCAGAGGGCACAGAGCATCTGCGCAGAGGACGCAGCGTGGTTGCTATCAGTGCATGGTGACGCGCCCATGTTTCAGCAGGAAATGCTGATCACGGGCTGGTAGCCCATGCCGCCATTTTCATCTGCTCTGCGTAGACTCCGCGAACCCTCTGCGCTCTCTGCGGTAAGTCGCCGCACAGTGAACTACATCGGCCGGGTTACGACGAACTCAGCCATCGTATCCAGCACAGTGCGGGCGTCGCTGTCGGGGAGGGCCAGCAGGGCTTTGCGGGCTCGGTCGATCAGTTCTCTCGCCCGGTCCCGGGCGTAGTCGATCGAATGGCTGGGGAGGATGAGATTGCGGATCTTCTCCACGCGGTCAGGGTCGCGATCGGTGAGCAGATCCCGCAGCAGCGTGCGATGCTCCTGCGGCGCCGTGCGGAGGAAGTGGATCATCGGCAGCGTCAGTTTGCCTTTCTCCACGTCGATGCCGAGCGTCTTGCCCACCGTCGTCGTGTCGCCGACGATGTCGAGGATGTCATCCTGGATCTGGAAGGCGATGCCGACCGACATCCCGTACGTCTCCAGTGCCGCGACAGCCGCCGGCGGAGCGCCAGCCCACATCGCACCCAGCTTGCAGCAAGCCGCGCACAGGCTGGCTGTCTTGCGGGTGATGATCTCGAAGTAGGTAGCTTCGTCGAGGTCGAGGTTATTGCGGTTGTTGATCTGCAGCAGCTCGCCTTCGCAGATCTGGTTGGTGGTCGCGGCGATGAGTCGAGCCGCCTGCTGGTCATCCAGGCTGGAGCACAGGTGGTAGCTGTGGCTGATGAGATAGTCGCCCAGGAGGACGGCGGCCTCGTTGCCGTGCAGGTGGTTGATGGTGGCGCCCTTGCGGCGAAGCTCGGCTTCGTCGAGCACGTCGTCGTGGACGAGCGTGGCCATGTGGACCATCTCGACGACGGTCGCGAGGGTGATGTGGGCGTCGGTCAGTTCGCCAGCCGCCCGGCCGCTCAGGAGCACCAGGCACGGACGCAGCATCTTGCCCCGAAACCGGCTGACATGCCGCACCAGCGCGTTGACGCACGTCAGGTCGGATTGCAATTCCTGCTGGAAACGTCGATCAAAAGCCGCCAGTTCGGTCGCGATGCAGTCAGTAAGCGTAGCCAGGGTGGACGTCATCGGCTCTCCAGTATGGCGGCGAATTATAGAAACGCAGCCGATCGGTGCGACATCCTGTCGGAAGTTTCGGAAACTTTGAAAGATGGGGGGATTCGTGATCGGACCGTGACCGGGGCGGCGGCCATGGCGGTTGGGGGGGAGTGTGTCGGGGGATTCGCGAAAAATCGGTCTTGCGCTTACAATCCCCGGGCTTCGATCCAATTGAGGAGCTGTTCATGCGACATGTGATTTCGGCATTGGTGATCAACGAGCCTGGTGTGCTGGCGAATATTGCGGGCATGTTTGCCGCCCGCGGGTTCAACATCGATTCGCTGGTCGTCGGCAGGACCGAAGACCCCAACTACTCGCGGATGACCATTGTCGTGAACGGCGACGACCTGATGTTCGACCAGGTGCGCAAGCAACTGGCCAAGCTGGTGCCGGTCGCCGAGGTGACCGACTTCGCCAATACCGCTTATCTCGAGCGGAACCTCACGCTGATCAAGGTGAAGGTGGCTCACGAGCGGCGCAGCGAGGTGATCGAGATCGTCAACCTCTTCCGCGCCAAGGTCGTCGATGTCGCGGTCGACAGCATCGTGATCGAGTTGGCGGGCACGGAGGACAAGATCGAGGCGTTTGTCGAGCTGATGACGCCGTACGGCATCCTCGAGCTAGCCCGCACGGGCGTGATCGCCATGAAGCGCGGCATGCAGTTGCCCCGCGCCACCGGCGACAAGGGCGAAGCCAAGCGCCGTGTCCGTTCGCTGGACGCCGGCCCGGCTGAGGCACTGCCGCCGAGTTGATCGGGTCGCCTTAAAGGGCGCCGCGAACGCGTGAAGGTCGCGACGGATGCGCGAAGGGGGAAGGCGCAAAGTCCCAGAGATTGCAAAGCGGCTGGCTTGGCTGTCGCGTGTTGCTGCGATGTGCGCTCAGTCAACTCGCAGGACCGCTTTGGCGGACCGGACATTTCATGAATTTGCGATGCAGGCGGTGCGTTGCGCGTGGCCTGCGGGCGTTGGTCGCCGGGTGACGTCAACGCGCGGCGCGCCCCATAGCCGGTCCGGTGAAACGGACCATACGATAGGCTTCAACCCCATCGTCGCTTCGTCGCTACTTCCCCCGATCACACCGGTTCCACCTTCTCCACATCCATGCGGTAGACGCGCGAGATCTTGCCGGTCTGGTCGCGCTCAATGTTCACATGCAAAGTTCCCAAAACGCGCACCAGGCCGGGGTAGCGCGGAACCGTGCCGCCGTTGACGACGTTGGCTTCGACGAAGTGCTGGATCTGAGGCGGACCGGAGAAGCAGCATTTTGCGATCGAGTAGACCAACTCAAAGTTCGAGATCCGCGGCGCCGCGTTGTTTTGAAGCCAGATTTCGCCGACGACCTGGATCCGCTTGCCGTCCAGATCACGCCACTGCTGCGGGATATCCTCCAACTTGCCGTTGATCTGGTCGAACGGGAAGTCGCTCAGGGCTTTGAGGTCGACCTCGAAGTACTCACCGCGATCCTTGACCCCGCCGCTGACCAGGGCATCGACGAACAGGTAGGTCGGGAATGCGACGATGGCGGCGACCACCACCAGGAAGATCACCAGGCGGAAGTTGATGCGTTCGGACAGTGGGATCTTCTGTACGGTATCCATCGCTGTTCAACTCCAACAACTGCCTTTGCGGGCTGGGCAAGGGCTCAGCCATCCACAGGATCAGAACGTCAGCCGGGGCTGGGCGGTTCAGCACGCCGGCATTGAATAATATCCGCCAACGCGGCGTTTTGTTTCACTTCGCGACGGCTGCCGGCGCCGCGACGGGGGCGGCGGCCCGGTTGATCTCATGAAGGGCGACCGATTTGGGCAACTGGCGGACGATGGCCAGGTCGTGGCTGACCAGAAGCAGGCTTGCCCCGACTTCGCTGCACAGTTGCCGGATCAGGTCCAGGACCTGCTGGGCATTGGCGGCGTCGAGGGCGCCGGTGGGTTCGTCCGCCAGGACGACGCTCGGCCGGCTGGCCAGGGCCCGGGCGACCGCCACGCGCTGCTGCTGACCGACCGACAGCTTGGCTGGCCGGTAGTCCATCCGATCCGCCAGCCCGACCCGCTCCAGCAGGTGCTCAGCCCACTGCTTGTCGGCTGCCCGGCCGCTGAAACTCATGCCCAGCAGCACGTTTTCCCGCGCGGTAAATCCGGGCAGCAGGTGGTGGGTCTGGAAGATGTAGCCGATATGCCTGCCGCGGAACAGGTCCCGCTCGGCTTCGGAAAGCATGGTGATGTCCGTCTTACCGCCCTTGGGCCCAAGGTCATACGTGACCCGGCCCGAATCGGGCAGGAGGATCCCCGCCATCAGGTGGAGCAGGGTTGTCTTACCCGACCCGCTTCGGCCGATGAGGGCGACCTGCTCGCCCGTGCCGAGGCTGAAGTACTCGATGTCGATGACCGGAACGGCCTGGCCGTCGGGATTGACGTACTGCTTGCGAAGCTGGTAGAGAACCACCGCCATGGCTTGCCTAAGTGTACCGTTGAGGCGGCCTTGAGTAAATGCAAGTGTCTTGCGTTGCGACGGTTGCGTGGCGGTGGTCGGCTACGCCAGGCCATCCCATCGTTCGGGATCTTCCTCGGGACGCGACCACCGTTCGCGCCGGATGACGTAGCGGTCCGTGTCCCGCTGAATCCGCTCACGCAGCACCTGCTGTGCCGATGGCGCCGTCCACACGGGCAGGTCCCCCGACCGGCAGCAGCCAGCCCCGAACAACTCCAACTGGTCGATGATTCCAATCCGCATGATCAGCTCCTTTCAGCATCGCCCAGAGGCGACCGCCCAGACATCGGCGGAACACGAACATTTTCCGCACATTTTCTGGCCCGTCTGCCCTTGGTATCGTCGCGGCCCCGCAAGCACCATTAGTGGGGGTGGGCGTGGAGATGCAGACCGATAATGGGGTCGGTGGAGACACGAAGGGAGCGGGAGCGACGGAGGGAGGGGGAAGAGACGGAGAGAGAGACTTATGTCCCGTCCTGAAATAGGTTGTCAGCTGGCATAGGGGGAGAAGGAGAGGTCAGCTGATGCGGGAGCGGGTTATCTTTCGGTACAGTGCGTGTTTGAGGCAGCAGGTGGTGGCTGAGCTGGAATCGGGTCGGTTCGGGTCGTCTTCCGGCGGTCCCCGCACCGCGCGCCCCCCGGCGGATCAGTCCTCATCGCCTACCCCCCGCGCGCACGAGAACCCGTTCCCCAAATCACCAGTCACAAGGAACCAGGAACAGTGAACGAGCGCGCGTCAGATCCCCCCAGGTCGCGTCACCGCAACCCCAGCAGCCCCATCGCAAGCACCACCGCCGCGACGGCGAACAGACCAACATCCAGCAGGTTCGACAGCAGCCAACTCCAGAACGTCCACATGGGCAGGTCCGATACTTTCGAGAACCCTGATGGCCGACCCGGTGAACCTCCGTCACCGTCTGCCCAGATCCCTCGGGCGGTCTTGCTCCCTACCCATCGACCTTCCATCCTTTTCGGCTCCTGTTGATCTGCATAACAACGGCGGGCAAGGCAAACTCTCACGGGAAAAACGGGGCGGCGGCGGGTTATCGGACGCCAGCTGCGCCACTTGTCGAGGATTATCGGACGGTGTGTTGGCGGGCATGGGCGTGACAAGGTGAGGGGGTGACAAGGTGAGCCAGCACGTCGGGCACGCTATTGCGTGCCGCGAAGCTCCAGGATCCAACCTCCAAGTTCCAAGGAAGCTCCAAACACAAAAGAACCAAATACAAAACATCAACACAGGCAGTGAGTGTCCTGCGTCGAGTTGCGGCGAGTGACAAGTGACAAATGACCAATGACAAATCACCAAAACACAAAACACGCCCCACAGCACGTCGGGCACGCTATGGCGTGCCGCGAAGCTCCAGGATCCAACCTCCAAGTTCCAAGGAAGCTCCAAACACAAAAGAACCAAATACAAAACATCAACACAGGCAGTGAGTGTCCTGCGTCGAGTTGCGGCGAGTGACAAGTGACAAATGACCAATGACAAAACGGTTGACTCCCCGCCCCAAACGCCCAACCTATTGTTTAGCCATGAAAGCCCGCGACCTGCTCGAGCTTGGTATGAAACCTGGTCCCGCTGTCGGGATCGCGCTGCAGTATCTCCCGGAAGCGCGCAAGGTGATGAGTGACAAGGTTTTAAAGCAGGAGCTGGCTGCCCTCATCGCGGATCCCGAAGCCTACCTCGAGCATCCCTTCCTGGCTGAGGTCGCCAAAGCCTGGATCGAACAGCAGCAAAAGCCGGCGACCTTCGCCCCGCGCGCAAAACCTGCGCCGTACGAGATCTGGGGCAGCGATCTGGAGCCCGGGGCGGTCGAACAGATGAAACATGCCGTCCAGCTCCCCGTGGCTGTCCGCGGGGCGCTGATGCCCGATGCGCATCAGGGTTACGGCCTGCCGATCGGCGGCGTGCTGGCGACGGACAATGCCGTCATCCCCTATGCCGTCGGGGTCGACATCGCCTGCCGCATGCGGCTGAGCGTGTACGACATCCCGGCTGAGCAGTACGAGCGCCTGCGCGATTCGCTAAGGAACGCGCTCAATCGCGAAACCAAGTTCGGCGTCGGCGCCGAGTTCAAGAAGCCGCTGGAGCACGAGGTCTTGGACGAGGACTGGTCGATCACGCCCATCACGCGGCATGTCTTCGAGAAGGCGCGTGGCCAGCTCGGCACGAGCGGATCGGGAAATCACTTTGTCGAGTTCGGCATCCTGACTGTCGACCAACCCACGGCTGAGCCGGGGTTTACGCTTCAGCCGGGGCGGTATCTGGCGCTGCTGTCGCATTCCGGATCGCGCGGAGCCGGGGCGGCGGTGGCCGATCACTATTCGCGCCTGGCGATGAGCAAGCATCCCGAGTTGCCGTCAGAGCTGCGACGCCTGGCGTGGCTGGACCTGGATTCGTCCGAGGGCCAGGAATATTGGGCTGCCATGAACCTGATGGGCCGCTACGCCGCCGCCAATCATGAGCTGATCCACAAACGCGTCGCCCGCGCGATCGGGGCTGAGGTGATCGCATCGGTCGAGAACCATCACAACTTCGCCTGGAAGGAGGTGCACGACGGCCGCGAGGTGATCGTGCATCGCAAGGGGGCGACGCCGGCAGCCAGGGGCGTGCTGGGGGTGATTCCCGGCTCGATGGCGTCGCCGGGGTTTGTCGTGCGCGGCCGGGGGTCGGAAGAGTCGCTGACAAGCTGCTCGCATGGCGCCGGCCGGGTGATGAGCCGCACACAGGCCAAGAAGACCTACCGCTGGGCGCATGTCCGGCCGATCCTCGAGCAAGCCAACGTCGAGCTCCTCAGCGCCGGCTTGGACGAAGTCCCCGGCGTTTACAAGGACATCCATACGGTAATGGCCGCCCAGAAGAGCCTCGTCGACATCCTGGCCCGCTTCGACCCCAGGATGGTCAAGATGGCGCCGGGATCCGAGAAGGCGGAGGACTAGGGCGGCACACTGGCCACGTTGTCGTTTGTTGCTTCGTATTTGGTTCTTTTGTGTTAGGAACTTCCCTGGAACTTGGTGGTTGGAGCTTTTCTTCGCTGCCAACGCCCCACGCCGCCTGCCACCCACCACCTGCTCACAACAACCCGATTTATTGACACCCAGAAGGCCATTTGCTACTGTCCATTCCCACTGAAAGTAGCGGTATTCCAGACGTTTATGCGTCTGAGACCGTGTCGCGATCCTTCAAGATTCTGCAACACATGACAGCGATCTGTCCCGGGGGGATCCATGGGCCGGATCGGCGGAGACACGCCTGATGAATCGACACCTTTGGGGACTGTGGCTGCTGATCCTGGCGGTTGGGTTTGGCCATTCTTTTGCGATCGGCCAGCAGGCACCCACGATTCCGCAAGCCGCGATCACCGCTGCCAACGTTCAGCCCTATCTCGACCGGATCCGTCAGTACGTCACCTATCACGCCCAGCGCCTCGCCGGTGACGACGCGGCTGCCCAGTCCGCAGCCCGCGAAGCCCTCGTCAATGCAGCCCTCCCCCAGGGCTCCAGCGAGCCGGGTCCGGCTTACCTCGATGCCTATGCCCGCCAGCTCGACGAGGCCCTGCTGGCCATCCCGAACAGCGCCAGCATCCGCGTCCGGCTCAATGCAGCCATTGTCATCGCGCGCGTGGCTGAGGCAGCCAACAACTACCGCCTGGCGGATTCCGCTATCCGCTACATGAATGACGACTCCGTCCCCGTCGCCCTCTGGGCGGTCAAGGCGTCGGAGTACATTCTCCCGCACGAGCTCAACAACCCCCTCATGCAGGCCAATCCCAAGGTCCTCAAGGCGATCCAGAAAGCCGCGGCTGAGAAGCCCGCCGGCCCGCTGATCGATGCCGCCTATGAGGCCCTGCGCCTCCGCATCCTCGACGGCGTCGATGCCCTCACGCCGGCCGCGGTCCAGGCGGTCCTGCCGGTGATCCACGAAATCGTCGATGCCCGCATCCAGCGGATGATTTCGCAGGCGATCGAGCTTCCCGAAGCCGAAGCCCGCGCAGCCTTCTTCCTGACCAACCCGCGCGTCTGGCCCGGCCTCAACGATCAGCAGAAGCTGCGCTCCGTCCAGCTCATCAACAACCTGATCCACATCGCCGTCCAGCGGATTAACGCCAATCCGGAGGAGACGGTCGCCCTCGTGCCGCTGCTGCAGGAAATCGGCAAGAGCCTGCAGGTTGTCGGTCAGAACGAAGGCAACACCGCCATCTCCAACGCCGCTCGCGATATCGCACAGATCGGCGACAATACCCCCGTCCAGCAGATGATCGAGCGATCGCAGGCCATGCAGCGGGCGCTGCAGGCTACGCCGGCCTTCAGCCAGCTCCAGCCGCCGCCGCAGCTCGAGCCCACCTCGGGCGGACAGGCTGGCTCCTCCGGCGTCGTCGCCGGCCGGCTGCCCCAGCAGTAACCCCATCTGCCCGACAAGCCTCATCCCCATCAGCCGCGCCGGTCGATACGAACAGTGACCACGGTGGCACGGGCTACCAGCCCGTGTTCCCCGGAACTCACGCGGCACGGGCAGCTTCGAACATTATGCATCAACGCATCGAGCGATGGCCCGAAGCTGTCATCCTGAGCGCAGCGCAGGATCTCAACCGCTCCTGACGCACCAGATCCTTCGCTTCGCTCAGGATGACCTGGGACAAGGACTTAGCGCGATGATGCATGATGTTGACCCTCGCCCGTGCACCATTGAACAGCGCACGTGCGGGACGCCTGTGCCATAAGTCGCGCAAACTCGTGGCGCGGGCGTTTCGCCCGCGACCCTCGACATCCTGTAAACTGCACAGCCGATCCGGTGCCGCAGCGACCATCTCTGCGCTCTCAGCGTCTCTGCGGTGAAAACTGATCCAACAAATGCTCCGATTAGCCCTCATCCCGCTGGCACTGATCGCAATGCTTCTGGCCGCGATGCTCTGGTCGGGCACCGCCGCCGAAGCGCCAGCCGATCTCCGCTGGATCAATGCCGGCGATCCCAAGACCCTCGATCCCGGCCAGATGACCTGGGGACAGGACATCCGCCTGGCCAACGGCTTGTGGGAGGGCCTCTATCGCTTCGATTCCACCACGATGGAGCCGCAGCTCGGCGTGGCCCAGCGCGTCGACATCAGCAACGACCGAACTATCTACACCTTCCACCTCCGTCCCGACGCCCGCTGGTCCAATGGCGATCCGGTGACAGCCCATGACTTCGTCTTCGCCTGGCGGCGCGTGCTCGAACAGAACGGCGGCTATACGTCGCTGATGTACTACATCGACGGCGCGCAGGAATACGCCGAAGCGCTGCGCACTGTGAAATCGCCGGATGATCCGCGTCCCGATTTTGCTGCCGTCGGCATCTCGGCCGTCGATGACAAGACCTTCCGCGTGCGACTGAAGCACCCGGTTCCCTTTTTTCCGGATCTGTGCGCGTTTCCGACCTTCTTCCCCCTGCATCGGGCTTCGATCGAGTCGTACATCTCGCACGATCCGACCTCCGGCGCGATCCGCATCGCCCAGGGCTTCACCAAGCCGCCGCTGGTCAGCAACGGGCCGTTTGTGCTGTCCGAATGGCAGTACAAGCGCCGCCTGCGGCTGGTGAAGAATCCGTATTACTGGGATCGCGACAGCGTTTCGCTCGACATCATCGACACCATCAGTGCCGACGACGGCTATGCTGCGTTCCAGATGTACGAAACTGGCGCGGTCGACTGGATTGCCGATGTCCACCCCGACATCGCCGACAAGCTCAAACAGTCAGCCCGCGAGGATTTCCACATCTGGACCGGCTTCGGCACGTATTACTACGAGTTCCTGACGACGCCGTCGCTGCCCGACGGCCGGCCCAATCCGTTTGCCGATGTGCGCGTCCGCCAGGCCTTTGCGATGGCGATCGACAAGCAGGTCATCACGCGCAACATCGTCACGACGGGCGAAACGCCGTCGGACAACTACATCCCCCGCGGCATTTTCGAGGGGTATCCCTCGCCGTCGGGCCTGGCTTTCAACCCCCAGCGGGCGCGCCAGCTTCTGGCGGAGGCCGGCTATCCGGGCGGCGCCGGTTTCCCGCGTGTCACGCTGCTGTACAACTCCAATGCCGGGCATGAGCGGATTGCGGAGTACGTCCGCCGTCAGTGGCTGAACCATCTGGGCGTCGAGGTCGCGCTCGATGGGGTGGAGGTGAAGATCTTCGGCCAGATGAAGCAGCAGGGGAACTTCCATGTCTGCCGGGCGTCGTGGATTGGCGACTATGCCGACCCGTCGACATTCACGGACAAGTATCTGTCCGTCTCCGACAACAACGACGCCCGCTGGCACAATCCCGAGTACGACCGCCTGTGCGCGGCTGCCGCCATCGAGAGTGACCCCGCCAAACGCCTCGAACTGTTGTCGCAGGCGGAGTCACTGCTGCTCAACGATGCCGTCGTCGTCCCGATCTATTCCTATGTCAATCGCGTCCTCCACCGCCCCGAGATCACCGGCCTGCACCCCAACCCGCGCAACCAGCAGGATTTCAAGCGGCTTGGCGTGGCGCGCAGGGCAGATTAAGTTTTGAACCACAGGTTTGATTCTGGATTGCGGATTGGCGACGTA
>ERZ777003.806-NODE-806-length-56353-cov-6.372322_pt1 | contig 56353 bp, 47 predicted proteins | sample MGYA00374956_ERZ777003 | MGnify/ENA primary metagenome ERZ777003 (study PRJEB29302, sample SAMN06268252) | bioreactor metagenome | isolation source: Joint BioEnergy Institute, California, USA | place: USA:Joint BioEnergy Institute, California, USA | collected...
GGGGCGGGGGGCGATGCGGGGGCAAGGGCGAGAGCTGCACGTCGGTAGGGTGCGTGTGCGTATGCGGCAAGCCGGCCTGCCGGAGCGGCAGATCCGCATCGAAGCCCCGGCGGAGAGTCTGCGTGTCGTGACACGCGCCCAGACCGTCGACGGTTCCACGTTGGCCAGCGTCGCGCAAGCGGCGGTCTGGGCCAACTTGCCCCGCTGGCAGCAGGAGATCGGCCATGGGACCTTGGACGTTACGTGCCCCGTTCCGAGCGGGCTGACCCTCGTCGACGGCGCGCTCGGGTTCACCGTCGTCCGGGTGAGCGGCACGCCGCCCGGCCCTGTCGTGGTCAGCGTAAGTATCAGCGTCGATGGAACGGCTAAGCGGACCGTCACGGTTCGCTGCGACACCCGGTGGCTGGCTGAAGTCTGGGTTGTGCAATCTCCGGTCCTGCGTCACCAAGTGCTGGACGAGAGCGCCGTTGCCCTCGAGCTGCGGGAGTTTTCGGCCCTGCCTCGCGGGCTTGTGCCCGCGGGCGAAGACCCGTCGGGATGGCGGGCTGTGCGTCCGCTCCCGCCTGGCACGATTTTGGCCGCCGGGGCGGTGGAGCGGGTGCCCCTCGTTTGGAAAGGGCGCCCGGTGAGCATGAACGCTCAGGCTGGCGCCGTGTGGGTGAATGCGCCGGGCGTCGCCTTGGAGGACGGCCGTTTGGGTGAAGTTGTCCGGGTGCAGAGCAGCTTGTCCGGGAATGTGGTGCAGGCGCGCGTCGTCGGCGTTGACGCGGTCGAGGTCCTGGTTCCATAAGTTGCCAGAGGCGTGAGGGGGTAAAGCGGCGTGACGTGCCGGAAGCAACGGTGCAGCGGCGGCAAGCCGAAAGGGCTGAGCAAGCTGCTTGTGGTATGGGCGGTCGTCGTCGTTCTGGCCGCATGGGCGTCCGGTGACGCCGCGGCCACGTCCCTGTGGACGGGTTCGGGCAGCCTCTACACCGACAACAAGGCGCGGCAGGTCGGCGACTTGGTGACCATCATTATCGTCGAGCGGGCGCAGGCCACAAGCACGACGCAAACCCAGACCGGCGCCAACTCTTCGGTCAGCTTCGGTCCGATTTTGTGGGATTCGCTGCCCCTCGTTCCCGGATTCAGCGCCGGCGGCGGCGACAGCTTCCGGGGAGGCGGCAGCACGACGCGCGGCGGAACGCTCAACGCCCGCATGACGGCGCAGGTCATCGAAGTGTTGCCCACGGGCAACCTGCGCATCGAGGGGCGGCAGACGATCGTGGTCAACGACGAGGAACAGGTCATCGTGGTCAGCGGCGTCGTCCGGCCGCAGGACATCGCTCCCGACAACACGGTGCTGTCCACGTTCGTGGCCGACGCGACGATTACATACCACGGCAGCGGGTCCATCGGCGAAAAGCAGGAGCCGGGCCTCTTGACCCGCCTGTTCAACTGGCTCTTCTAAGACAGGGAGGGCATCGGCGTGAGCATGCGGACACGCGCACGCGGTACGGTTCTGTGGGCAGCCATAATTGGCCTGTTGGTGTGGGGCAGCGCCGGGGCGCCGGTCTACGGCCAGTCCTCCTTCGAGTTGAGTCCGGCGGTGATCGTTTCCGGGGAGTCCACCCACCAGCCGACGGTGCGCATCAAGGATATCGCCCGCTTCGACGGCGTGCGGGATAATCAGCTCTACGGCATGGGACTCGTCATCGGCCTTGAGGGCACCGGGGACGGACGGGGAAGCCAGGCCAACGTGCAGATGGTGGCCAACATGCTCGAGCGATTCGGCATCACCGTGGACCGGGAAGCGCTGCGGCTGCGCAACGTCGCCGCGGTGATGGTGACCGCCGACCTGCCCGCCTTTGCCCGGCCCGGCGACCGCATTGACGTTACCGTCTCCTCGTTTGGCGATGCGCGCAGCCTGCAGGGCGGTTTCCTGCTGCAGACGCCGCTGCAGGCGGCCGACGGGCAGGTATATGCCGTGGCCCAAGGTCCGGTCTCCATCGGCGGTTTCAACGTGCGGGCCGGAGGGAGCGCCGCGCAGCGCAACCACGCGGCGGTGGGCACCGTTCCGGGCGGCGCCATTGTGGAGCGCTACGTGCCGACGACCGTCGTGCAGGACGGAAACTACTTGACGCTCCTTTTGACCGAGCCCGACTTCACCACGGCCGCCCGGGTCGCGGACGTGATCAACCAGGTATTCACCCCCACGACGGCCCAGGCGCTGGACCGCAGCGCTATCCGGCTCCACCTCCCGCAGGCCTTTGCCGGACGCGTGGTCGAGTTCATCGCGGCGGTGGAGGAGCTGCCTGTCACTCCGGACGCGGTGGCCCGGGTTATCATCAACGAGCGGACGGGCACCATCGTTATGGGTCACCGGGCGCGGGTCGCGACGGTGGCGGTGGCCCACGGGAGCCTGCGGGTGAGGGTCGAGAGCCAGCCCATGGTCGCCTTTTCGGCCTCGCCCGAGGGCGAGCCGGTCGTCGTGGAGCAGACGACCGTGTTAGTTGAGGAGGATCGGGCCCGCACGGTGGTGCTCGAGAGCGGAGCGAGCGTGGAGGACGTGGTGCAGGCTCTCAACGCTATCGGCGCCACGCCGCGGGACATCATCGCGATTTTGCAGGCCATCAAGGCCGCCGGGGCGCTGTACGCGCACCTCGAAATCCTGTAGGAAAACCGGCCGGCGTCGGCGAATGGCGGCGTCAGGGGGTGAAGCGGGATGATCAAGCCGCTGGCGGGATTGGCGACCGGCGCGATGGCGCCCCGGCCGCACCAGGCGAAGGGGCCTGACGCCGCCGGGCGCGGGCATGAGGAAGGCCCCGGCGCTGCGGGCGGGCCGAACGCCTTTGCGGCGCAGCTGGCGGCCCGCGCTACCCCGCGACCGGCTGTGCGGACGGGCACGAGTACAGGTGCAGCCTTCACGCCCGGATGGGACGAGCCGCCGGCCAGCGCCGGGGAGGCGGCCCGGCTCAGGTGGGCTGCGGAGCAGCTTGAGGCGCTGTTTCTCGAACAGCTGTGGCGGGGCATGCGCCGGACCGTCATGAAGAGCGGCATGCTCGACGGCCCGGGTGTGCAGCTTTTTGAGGAAATGTTGGACCAGGAGCGGGCCAGGATTATGGCCGGCACCGGGGCGCTGGGGCTCGCGGACCTGGTGTATGAGCAGATGTCGCGCTACATCGACACGGGTGGCCAAGGAAGGACATCCCCGGGGGCAGGGGAATAATGTAGCCGTTCATGCGCGGTTGGGTGCGCGGGGAAAGGGAGGACGCCGTTGCCACGTTTGCGCTTGTTTTTGCTCGCCTGGGTCGTCGCGGTCATGTTGGGTGGCGTTGCCGAGGCGCGCTTTTTTTCTATTGAGGAACTCGAGCCCGGCCTGCGGGGTACGGGCAAGACGGTTGTTCGCGGGACGGATGTGGAGTCGTTCGAGGTCGAGTTTCTGGGGGTGCTGCCCAATGCCGGCCCCTCAGGCGACCTGATCCTCATTCGAGTGAGCGGCGACGTCATCGACCGCACCGGCGGCATCGCGTCCGGGATGAGCGGCAGCCCCGTGTACATCGGCGACAAGCTGGTGGGCGCCATTGGCTACGGCTACGATTTCGCCGATCACCGGATCGGCCTCGTGACGCCAATCCAGGACATGGTGGCGGTCATGGACTTGATCCAAGCGGGCGGCGAGCTGGCCGGGGCCGGTGGGCTTGGGGAATGGACCGGTGACCGGATCCAAACGGCCGGGTCCCGGCCCCGTCTCGCGGTGATGGCCGAGAGCCCCGCGGATGCTGCCCGGCTCGCGGCCGCATTGCCTGAGGACGTGCGGGTGATGGTACCGGTGCAGACGCCGGTGCTGGCCAGCGGGTTCAGCCGCCGGGCCCTCGAGCGGCTCGGAAAGCGACTTGCACCCCTCAACCTCGTGCCCATGCAGGGCGCGGGCGGGTCGATGGCCGTGGATGACGTCTCCCTTGAGCCCGGGAGCGCCCTCGGCGTGCAGCTGATGACGGGCGACGTGACGTTGACGGCCATCGGTACGGTGACGTACGTTGACGGAAACCGGTTTGCGGCGTTCGGCCATCCGTTTACGAACCTCGGCAAAGTCGACTACCTGACCACCGGGGCGTACATTCACTACGTGGTGCCCTCGGTCAGCCTTCCCTTCAAGCTTGGCTCGGCGACGGCACCGGTCGGCTCGCTGCTCCAGGACCGGGGAGCGGCCATCGCCGGGGAGATCGGCCCGTTGCCCTATATGGTGCCTGTCAGCGTCACCGTGCACGACCAAGATCGGGGCATAAGCCGGACGACCGAGTTCTCCATCGTCAACGACGAGCGGGTGCTGGTGGACTTGGCGATTTCCGGCGCGTTGTCGGCCCTGGACCGCAGCCTCGACCGGCTTGGTCCCGGCACTTCCCGGGTGGTTTTCCAGATCCGCGGCGAGGGGATGCCGCGCCCGCTCGTCCGGGACAACATGTGGTACAGTGGATTTGACGTCGCCGCCGCGACGCTGATCGAAGTCCTGGAAGCCGTCGACCTCGTGGCCAACAACCGGTTCGCTCCGGTGACCATCACGCGCATCCAGGTCGTCGCTGAGGTCGAGGAAGGGCGTTGGACGGCGCGTATCGAGGACGCGGAGCCTTCCGCGACGGAGGTGGCCCCCGGCGAGTCCGTGCGGATCAGCGTCAGGGTCCGGCCGTTCCGGGGTGAGGCCTTTACGGAGGAACTTATCCTGACGGTGCCGGAGGACGCGAGTCCCGGGCCCGTGACGGTCGTCGTGCGGGGCGGCGGCTGGGAGGAGTCTTCCTTCGAGGAGGACGAGGAATTCGAGGAGGACGTCCAAGAGCTCTTGGACGAAAACAGCCAGAGCCTTGAGCGCCTGATCGAGGAATTCGTGCGGCGGGAGCGCAACAATGAGATCGTCGCCGAGTTCTACTCGTCCCGCGACACGTGGCTGGAGGATTTCGCCGCCGGCGATGAAACGGAAAGCGTCGCGGAAACCGAAGGCGACGGGCTGCCGCGGGAGGAGTCGGAAACGGAGGAGGCCGCCGACGATCGGTGGACCGGCTGGGGTACCGAGTACGAGCCGCCCGAGCGGGTGATGGTGTCGCAGCCGACGGATTACGTCATCCTTGGCTCCGCGTCGTTTGACTTGTTCATCCTGCCGAGCTATGGAGGCGACGCCGGGGCTCCGCTAGGAGGGCAGCCCGAGGTCACCGCGGCGCCCGCCTCGCAGTCTGAGGAGTCCGGGGAAACGACGGAAGACGCCGCGGACGAGGTGCCGGCCGAGGAGGACGAGGCTTTGGCCGAGCCGGAATCGGGACCGCAAGACGCTGGCGAGGGGCTGGGCCCGGAGCCGGGAGGGGCCGGCTCGGAGCCCGGTGTTCCCGGCGATGAGCCCGGCGTCGAATCCGATGCGCACCCGGACGGCGACGGAGACGTGACCGAAGGCGAGCAGGATACCGGAGGCGACGACTGGCTGCAGATGCCATAGTTGACGTGATTTGCACCGTCTGCAGGGGAGGATTCCCCTTTGGGGGCAACGAACTGTGCAGCAGGCAATGGCCCTGCGTGGCGCGCAGTTCCCCCAAAGGGGTTCTTTTTTTGGCACAGCGAAGGAGGCAGTCGCTCCATGGGACGCAACACGAGATCGTGCCTGACCCTGGTCGCCGCATTATTAGTGGCCGTGGCTTTGACTGCGCCGCTGCCCGCGGCGGCGCAAGCGACCGGCGGCCAGCAGCCCTACCGGATCGTGGACATCATCATCGTCGGCAACGAGAACGTCGATGAAGCGACCATCCGCGGGGCCATCACCCACATGCAGGTGGGTGAGCTGCTCGATGCGGACTTGGCCAACGAAGACTTGCTGGCCATCTATGAGCTGGGGTATTTCATCGACGTCGCCGCCGGTCTCGAGATGGTACCGGGGACCGGCAACGGCGTTCGGGTCGTCATCCAAGTGTTTGAGCTGCCCATCGTCAAACAGCTGAACGTCGAGAGTGAAGGCGTTCCCAGCGACGTCGTGCGGGGGTGGCTCGGTGTCGCCGAAGGCGAAGTGCTCAACCAAAACGCGTTTCGGGAAGGATTGATCAACGTTCAGGACCGGGCGCTGGAGGAGTACGATGTCTACCTGCGGCCGGCCGTCATTGACTTCGACGACGAGGCGGGCATCGTGTCGGTCCAGTTCCGGGCGGCTCGGGTCGGCGAAGTCCGCATCGAGGGTCACGAGAAGACCCGGGAGTTCGTGATCGCCCGGGAGCTGACGTTCCAACCGGGCGACCTTTTGCGCCGGGACCAGGTGCGGCGGTCCATCGAGCGCGTCAATATGCTGGGCTTCTTCAACAACGTCACGGCCCAGTTTTACGAGATGGAGGACCCGGATACCCTGGGCGTCCTCATCCAGGTGACCGAGCGTAAGACGGGCCTTGCTTCCTTCGGCGCCGGCTACAGCACCCAGGACGGCTTCATCGGATACGTCGAGGTGCGGGACGACAACTTCCTCGGCCGCGGCCAGCGGGCCAACCTGCGGTGGGAGTTCGGCAGCACCCGCAGCACGTACGACCTCGGTTTCTACGAGCCGTACCTGTTTGGCACGCCCACGTCCATCGAGGTGAACCTGTACAACCGGAGCACGCAGCGGACGTCCCTGGGCACGAAGTTCACGGACCACCGGATCGGCGGCGATCTCACCATCGGCCGCCCGCTGGGCGAGTACACCCGCGGTTTCGTCCGCTACAAGCTGGAAAACTGGACCCAGACGCCCGAGGGCGGCAGCCCGGTGTCGGGCGCCACCCGGAGCTTGACGCTGAGCACCAGGACGGACACGACTGACGATCGCTTCTCGCCGACGCGGGGCCTGCGCACCGGACTCTCGGCGGAGTTCGCCGGAGGCATTTTGGGCGGCGACACGACGTTTACCAAGTACGAAGGCAACCTGAGCGGTTATATCAAGGTCGGCGCGAGCGGCCAGACCGTGGCCCTGCGCGGCCTGTACGGCCATGGCAACAACTTGCCGACCCACGAGCGTTTTAACGTCGGCGGGGCCGAGACGGTGCGGGGGTATGACTACGGTGCCTTCCAGGGTGACCGTATGGTCGTGCTCAACGCCGAGTACCGGTTTCCCATCACCGATATGGTCCAAGGTGTCGTATTCGTCGACGCGGGCCGGGCATACGCGCTGGACGAGCCCATCACCTTGAGCGGCCTCAAGGTCGGCTACGGCGTGGGCGTGCGGCTCGACACCGTCCTTGGCGTCATCCGCATCGACTACGGCATCGGCGAAAGCGGCGGGCGGACGTACTTCAGCATCGGACCCGCTTTCTAACGAGAGAAAGGACTGAACCGGCATGACCAACCCGTTTCAGCGGAAGCACAGCAGCGTTGCGTGGCTTGTCGCCATGGTCGTGGTCGCAGCTGCGGCCGTAGCCGTGAGCAGCCAGCTGTTTGCCCAGAGCGAAAGCAGTGTCGGATACGTCAGCGTCCAGCGGCTCATCGACGAGTACTTGGTTCCGGCGCTGGAGGGGCCGATGACCGAGGAGTTCAGCCGCCTGCAGGCCGAGTTTGACGCCGAAGCGGCCGGCCTTGCCACCGACGAGGAGCGGGCCCGGCTTGCCGAACAGTATCAGGCCCGTCTGGACGCTTACGAGCAGCAACTCGTCGGCAGCCAGCTGCCGATTATGAACGCGGCCGTGGCCGCGGTGGCGGAGCGCCACGGCTTGGCGCTCGTGCTTGACGCGGACGCCGTCATCTACGGCGGAGTCGACTTGACGGACGCCGTTCTCGCTGAACTCGCAGCCGGACGCTGACCCCGGGCAGAGCAGGAAATGCCCCGCCGCTGGATGGAGAAAGTGGCGGCGGGGCATGATGTCCGCGAAAGGGGAGTCGCCGTGTACACCTTAGGAATGCTGGCTCGGCTCGTGAACGGCGAGTTGGTGGGTGACGCGAGCCAGCCGGTGTCAGGTCCGGCTCCCGTCGAGGAGGCGGGCCCCGAGCACATCACCTTTGCCGCGGATGCCAAGGCGCTTGATCGCGCCCGCAAGGGGCGCGCGGGAGCCGTTATCGCGCCCCGAGATGCCGTTGACATCGGTCGACCACTCATCCGGGTGGACAATCCCCGCTTAGCCTTTGCTCAGGTCTTGGAAGTTTTTGCGCCGCCCCAGGAGGCGCCCCAAGGAATCCATCCGACGGCCATCATTGCTCCGGATGTCTCCCTGGGCGAGGGGACGGCCGTCGGGGCCTACGCCTACATTGGCCCCGGCACCACGTTGGGCAGGAACGTGCGCGTCTACCCTGGGGTGTACATCGGCCGGGACGTCGAAATCGGGGATGACACGGTCGTTTACCCCAACGTGGTCATCATGGACCGGGTGCGGATCGGCCGGCGCGTCGTGCTGCAGCCCGGTGCCGTCATCGGCAGCGACGGGTTTGGCTTTGTGACCGTCGACGGCCGCCACGTGCGCATGCCGCAGATCGGTACGGTCGTCATCGAAGACGACGTGGAGGTCGGCGTCAATTCGGCCGTGGCGCGGGCGACCATCGGCGCGACCCGCATCGGCCGCGGCAGCAAGTTCGACGGCTTCGTCTACATCGCTCACAACGCCACCTTGGGCGAAAACGTCATGATCGTCGGCATGTCTGCCGTAGCCGGGAGCGCTCACCTCGAGGACGGCGTGGTGCTGGCCGGACAGACCGGCGTCACGGGTCACTTGCGGGTCGGGGCGGGTTCCGTCGTCGCAGCCAGGGGGCTCGTCGCGTCGGATTTGCCCCCTAAGTCGTTTGTCTCAGGCTTCCCGGCCCGGCCTCACCAGGAGAACATGCGCATACTTGCCGCGCAGCGCCGCGTGCCTGAGCTTCTAAAGATCGTCTCCGAGCTTGAAAAGAAGGTGGCCGCCCTCGAGCGCCGCCTCGAGGAACAAGATTCCTTCCTCGCCGATAACCCTCCCGCCGCGGAGGCGCTGTAGGTCCCGCTTTTTGACCCTGTCCATCTCTGGAGCTGGAAACCGGGCGCATGCCTGCCAGAAATGCCGATCGACGGCTCGCGGAGGGAACTTTCCCGTCTCTGTCGAAGAACGCGGCAACGGCATCGAGGGCCGGCAGGAGGCTGGCCGCGGTCCCGGGGGACGGGGACGGACGGGAGGCCTCTGTGACGTGAACAACCGACTAAGATTGGTCATACCCGCTGCGGTGTGCGCGGCAGCGCTTTTGATGACGATTTTCGCCGGTCCGGCCGCAGCGGCGGCTGTATCTGGCACGACGGGCCTGCTGCAAGTCCCGACGGCTGACGCCCTCGGCCACGGTCAGGCGCGCCTGGCCATCGGGTTTGACGGCGCCGGGCTGTTACCGGCCGTCGCCTACGGCGTAGTGCCCGGACTTGAAATCGGCGTAACGGCCGGGCCGGGCGGTGCGGTCATGGCCAGGGCCAAGTACCAGCTCGCGCCGGAGACGGCGGGTGCGCCAGGGCTTGCCGTCGGCGTTGAGGGTTCGAGCTGGTACGCCGTAATGAGCCGCCGGCTGGCGCAACCCGGGCTGCGGGTGCACCTGGGCGCCGGCTCCGGGAACCTGGGCCCGATCGTGGCCGGGGTTGAGGCCCGCCTGCGCTCAGTCGCCGTGGCGCGCGCCGATTCGCCCGTGATGGCGCCGGCGGTGAGCCTTGTATTGGACTACGATGGGCACGCGGCCGCCTTGGGGGCAAGGCTTGACTTCGCCTCGGGCTTCACGGTTTCGGCGGGCGTACGGGCCGGCCACGGTATCGTGGGTTCCGCCGCGTACGGGGTCCGGTTCTGACGGAGTGCTTGGCCGCATTGAGGCTGCGTCTGCTGGATCGCTACATCCTGCGGGAATTTGTCGGGCCTTTCCTAGGCTGTGTCGCCGGCTTTTCGGTGATCCTCGTCAGCGGCCTCCTCTTTGAGCTCACCGACCTCATCCTGGTCAAGCGGGTGCCGTGGCAGGTCGTGCTGAAGATGCTGCTGTACCGCCTGCCGGGCCTGGTGGTGACCGCGATGCCCGTGGGGGCGCTGTTCGGCGTGCTGCTAGCGCTCGGGCGGCTCGCGCGCGACAACGAACTCACCGTGATCCGCGGCGTGGGCGTTCCGTTTGCGCGGCTCGCGGGCTGGCTGCTGGTGGCGTGCGCCGTGGTGAGCGCGGTTGCGTACGTCCTCAACGAGCGGGTCGTGCCTTGGACCAACAACCGCTACCAGACGCTGGTGCGGGAAGCGATCTTCAAAGACCCTGTGCCGTCCGTGCAGGAGCAAGTCTTTTTCCGCGATGGGGACGGCAACGTGTTTTACGTGCGCCAGGTCGACAGCGCCAACTCGCGGCTGGTGGACGTGATGATTTACCAGCCGAGCGGGCGGGCGTTCCCGCGCCTCATCACCGCCCGCCGCGGCGTGTTTACCGAGTACATGTGGCATCTCGAGGACGTGGTGACGCGCGAGATCGGTGCGGACGGCTTCGTCGAACGGGAAGTGCGGGCGGACAGCCTGGACTTTCCCATGACCGGCAGCACGGTGAGCTTCTTCGGCAACCAACGTACGACCGACGAGATGAACCGTGCTGAACTGGCCGAGCACATCCGGCTTTTCCAGCGCAGCGGCATCAATGTCACGCCGTTTCTCGTGGACTACCACATCAAGCTGGCACTGCCTTTCGCCAGCCTCGTGCTCGCCCTCGTTGCAGCGCCGCTCAGCCTGTGGGGCGGGCGCTACGGCTGGGTGTTTGGCCTTGGAGCCAGCATCGGCTTGGCGTTTCTGTACTACACGCTGATGGCGCTCTTCCGCTCCTTGGGCAACAACGGGGCGTTGCCGCCGCTGGCCGCGGCGTGGCTGGCCAACGTGTTGTTTGGCGCCTTGGGAGCGGTCCTGCTGGCCCGGGCCGACCGGGCCGGCCGGTCGCTGCTGTAGGCCGGCCGCGCCCGTGGGCAGCGGCCGGGAAAAGGACGTGACGCATTGACCTCGCTGCGCTTCCGCATCGTGACGGCCGCCCTGCTGGCCGCCGTCGCCATCGTGCCCGTCTCGGGCGCCGTTCTGGCGGCGGATCCCGTGTCGGTGCAAGCCGATGGGTTCAGCTTTTGGGACGGCACGCGCGTCTTTGTGGCGACGGGCAATGTCACCGTCAGGTGGCAGGGCGCGATTGTCACCGCCGAGTCGATGCGGTACGACGCGGAGACGGCGCTGCTTGTCTTTGAAGGCCATGTGGTCTATGTCGACAACGAACGGGAACTGGCCGGCGCGCGCCTGACGTACGACTTGGACGCGGGCGAAGCGGTCTTTGATGAACTGGACGCCATCCTCTACGCGAACGGGGTCGACGGCCCCATGTACGTGCGGGGCGAGCGGGTGGCGAGCAACGCGGAGCGGGTGTTCATCCAAGGCGGCCGGCTGACGACGTGCGAGTGCGACGAAGGCGGCACGCCCGCCTACCATTTCGCCGCCCGCGAGATCGAGATTTATCCGGGCGACCGGCTGGTCGTACGGGGCGTGACGTTTTATGACCACGGTATCCCCCTCATGTATCTGCCGTCCTTCACCATTTCCCTGCGGGAGGAGCGGAGCCGCTTTGACCTCCCCCAGATTGGGTACAGCCAGCGGACGGGATGGTACATCAAGACGACGTACAACTACGTCTTGGAGTCGGGTCTGTACGGTGCGGTCTTGCTCGACTACTTCCAGCTGCTCGGGCCCGGCGCCGGGGTGCGTCACACCTACAAGCACGACGCGTCCGGCCGGGGGACGGTCCTTATCTACGGGGTCAAAAACGAACGCGGCGGGTTCGACGGTTCCCTCGGCTGGGATCGCCAGTGGGTCTTGGCGCGATGGCAGATGGGAACGAGCGTCGCCTACGACGCGTCGACGGGACCGCACGGCGTGGAGCGAGAGGAAATGCGGGCCCGGGTGCAGCTGGATCAGACCCGGGGCGAAGGGACGACCCGAGGGGAACTGGAATACCGGATCGTGTCCGGCGAGGACCCCCTCGAGCGCCTCTCGGGCAGCGCTCAGCTCCGGCGGCCGCTCGGAGGGAACTGGGAGTTTACGGCCCGGATGGAGGGCTTTGAGCACGAGACGCCCGCCACGCTGCGCCGCTGGCTCGGTTACGCCGCCGAGCTGCGGCAAGCGGCCTCCAACTACACGCTGACGGCCCGCATCGAGCAGCAGGTCAACCCGGACCTTAAGGATGAGACCAAGAGCCCAGTCCAGCCGTGGACCCACGTGAGCCGGCTCCCGGAGATAACCGTGACGACACGGGCACTGCCCGGGTTTGAGCTCCAGGCAGGTCTCGCCCGCCTAAAGGAGGAGCCCGTCGGCACCGCGGCATGGCGCGGCGAGGCGCGCGCCGCCCTGCTGACCAGGACGTTGCCGGTCGGGCAGCGGACGACGTTTACGGCCGGGGCGTCGCTGACCGGCCGCGCGTACAGCACCGGACACCGGCTGGCCTATGTGGAAACCCGCGCTGGCGCCACCCACACCTTCGCCGATCCGCTAAGCCTGACGCTGCAGCACACGTACCGCCATGTGTGGGGCACCACGCCTTTCGGCTTTGACGGCGTTTCCGATCAGTCTACGCTGCAAGCCCGTCTCAACTGGCGCAGCGCGTCCTTGACCGCTTCCGCCAGTGCGAGCTACAACCTGCTCACAAGCCGCTGGAGTACGGCCACTATCAACGCGGCGGCCCGTCTCACCCCGGATTTGAGCGTGCGGGGGGCGGCGTCCTACGACATCGAAACGTTTTCCTGGCAAAAGGTGGCCGCGACGGTTGACTGGCGGCCGGCCGACGGCTGGATCATGCGGCTCGGCGGGCAGTACAATGTGGCCAACGGTGCGCTGGAGCGGGTTGACGCTCAGATCGAGATGACGTTCGAGAGCGGGTGGAAGGCCGGTTTGACCGCTATCTTCGACGCCACCAACAACTCGTTCCCGCGCAGCGAGATCTTTATCGCCCACGACGCCGAGTGCCGGGAAATACGGCTGCGCTACGACCACCAGCGGCAAGAGGTCTGGCTCGAGTACCATATTACGGCTTTCCCGTCCAGCCGGGTCGCCGTGGGAGCTTCGGAGAACAAGCTGATGTTTGAGTCCGATCTTTTGTCCGAGCTCCTGGGGCAGTAGCGCCCGGCCGGGACGACGGAGGGACACGGGGATTGGGGTGGAGGCACGCACCCGGCAGGTCGGGACGTTTCTGGCTGCTGCTTGTGGCGGCGGCTGTGGCCATCGGATGGGCGGTCCTGCAGCGCGGCGCCGAGCCTCCGGCGCCCCCACCGGCGGCGCCGGAGGATGCGCGCCCGCAGCTCGTGTCGACTCGCGTCGTCGGCCGCCACCAGGGCAACCGCCAGTTTGAGCTGCAGGCCGGCGCCATCGCCGACGAGGGGGACTGGGTGCGGATTGAGGATATCCAGCACGGTGTGTTGTACCGGGATGGCGACGTCTTTGTCACCTTCAGCGCGGCGGACGGCCGCTGGCACCGGCAATCCAACGACCTCATCCTGACCGGCGCCGTCGAGTTGGTGTACGAGGGCCGGGTCCGGCTGTCCGGCGAACAGCTGGAGTGGCGCGCCGCGGAGGAGAAGGTGGTGTCCCCCGGCGCCGTGCTGCTTACCGCCGGCGGCGACCGCATCCGGGCGAGCTCCATGGAGGCCGATCTGGACGATGACGTCGTCCACCTGAGGGGCGATGTCTGGATCGAGCGGGCGGGCGGGGGCCGCATTCGCATGCCTGAAGTGGTGTACTGGCTCGAAGAGGAGCGTTTCGAAGGTTACGGGCAGGGACAGGTCCTGTTGATTCCCGGCGGCGAAGCGCCGGGAACGGATGAGGAGCCTAACGGCTGACCGTAGCCGGGTGGCCGCCCCGGACAACGGGCGGCAAGCCATGGAGAGGGCGGATGCCCTCGCAAGGAGGTTGCAGGAGAGATGAGGTCCGGATGGCGCTACTTGTGGGGGTTGTGTCTTGCTCTCACCTTCCTGTTGGCCGCTCTGGCCCCGGGTCACGCGCAAGGCGCGGGGGAAGGCGGGGCCGGCGGCGACGATGAGATCGTCCTCAATATCCTTGACGAAGACGCCCTGCTCGTCGTCCAGCGCGTCGACGGCCGGGACGTGGTGCGGGTGCTCGGGCGCAGCCAGGTGAGCCACCGCCGGCGGGTCGCATGGTCCGATGAGCTCCAATACGATGAAGGCCAAAGGCGCGTCGTGCTCCGGGGCGCCGTGGAGCTTATGGACCAAGGCGATGATCCGCTGGACCTGGCGGCGGACTTGCTGGAACTCGACCTCGATACGGAGGCCGCCTTGGCTCGCGGCAACGTGCGCTTCACCCAGGAGGACGCCCGCGGCAGCGCCGAGGAGCTCCACTACGGCGAATACGCCCAGCTGCTGCCGGTTATCGAGGCGCAGCTCGCCGCACGTCGCTCCAGCTCCGCGGCGCTGCAGTCGCTTCTGGTGGATTTCCTGCCCGGTGACCGGATTCTGGTTCTCATCGGCAACGTCCAGGTGGAGGATGCGGACCGGGCGTTTTCGGCCGAGTTCGTTGTCCTCAACACCCGCACGGACGCATTGCTGTCCGTCGGGCGCAGCGCGGCCCGCTTGCCCGGTCCCGCCGACTAAGTCCTGCTTCGGGGGGGGCAGGCAGCATCTGCCCCCCTTGGCACCAACTCCATGGCCGCCCGCCAATAGCTGCGTGTTATAATCGGCCCGGCAGGCGCCCGCCGCGCTCTGCCGGAAGGCTGGTCGGCCGGGATGCCCCGTCTCAACGAGTTCTTCAGGGAAAACTTCTGGATGGAATATGCCATCGTCGTGCTGCTGACGGTGCTCGCCGGCGCGGCCGCGGCGGCCGGGGTCGCACGCGCCTTGGACGCCGCCTTCGGCGATGCGGTCAGTGGCCTCTTGGGTGATGCGGGCGAGTACCAGCTTGTTGTGCACGTCCGGCAAGACTACTTGGCCGCGGCCGAACGGGAGCTCACGCATCTTGCGGGCAGCCGGTGGCCGGACGTCGAAATCGAGCGGGGCATCACCGTCGCAGGCAATGCCAACTTTTTTGTGCGCATTCCCGATCGGCTCTTGCGCCAGGAGTTTCTCGAGGAGCTCCTCGACCTCTTGGGACAAGTTCCCGGCTTCAACGGCCACATGTGGCTGCTGGAACCAAGCCTAACCGTGAGCGGCCTCCGGCCGGGCGTACAGGCCGTCCTCGCCCGGGAGGCTGCGGCCATCCCCGGCGTCCGCCTCGTAGTGCGGCACGGCTCCAGCGTGACCGTTATGCTCGAGCATCTTGAGTCGCAGGCGCCGGTCGCTGCCCGCCTGAAAGAACTGGTCGAAGGGCGCCAGGTGCTCGAGGTCCGCTTCCCTCGCGACTTCACCGGGCCCGGGGCGGAAGCAGCGTACGCGGCCCTGGGGTCTTCCCTGGTCGCCGATGTGACCGTCTCGGAGGCCACGGGGCAGGCGCCTCTCGCGGTCCTCCGGGACGTTCTCCGAGCGCTTGCCGCCCAGGTGCGGGTCACTCCGGCGGAGGGAGTCCAGCTGGGGGTTGGTGACCGGATTGTGCTGCAAGGCCGGGCGCAGGCGCCGCCCGTGCCAGGGGAAGCGCCTGATCCCGAGCATCTCGTGGTCGAAGTGACGGGCTACGACGCGGGCGACGCCGTCGGGATCATCGTCCAGGGGGACGCGGGCGGCGGAGCGCCGGTATCATCGCCGGAGGCCTCGCCACCGGAAAGCCCGCTTACGCCCGGGCCGCTCCGCCAGGCGGCGTTTCGCATGGAGGACGGCCTCACGGGCGGGCAGGCGGGAGAGGCGGTCGTTCAACGCCCGCTGCCTGCGCTCGGCGAAGGCGGCGATGATCCGCTCGGGGCCGGAGCGCCGTTTGGCGAAGCGCTTTTGCAACTGGCCCAGACCGCCCGCGAAGCCGCGGCGCAGATCGACACGGTCGCCGGGATGATAGTCCCGGGAGCGTCCGCCGCCGCCGGCGCGGCCCGGGCCGAGCGGCTGGCCCGGGCGATCCAGGCGGGGGACGGAACGGCCGCCGTGCGGGAGGCACTGTTTGAGGTCGCGGCCGCGGCGATCTTGCGCCGGCTGCAGCCGGTACAAGAGGGCGATGACGGGGCAGGAGCAGCCGCGGACGCCGACGTTCTCAACGGGCTCCGCCAAAGCCTTCACCTTTTGGCCGACACGGCGGAGGAACTGCAGCGGAGCGCCGGAGGGCAGGCGCTCGTTATGTTCGCCGCCGTTCAGCGTCAACTGCAGGAGTTGCGGGACGACGAAGTCACGAGCCTGCTGCGGGCCGTGGAGGGCGCCGCCGGCGGCGCGACCGGGGACAACCGCCTCGAATTGCTGGTGGACGCGGGCCTGTCGCCGGCGGCCCTTGAGGAATCCGTGCGCCGCGCCACCGGGCAGGCGGTGACGGTGACGGCCGCGAGCGCCGGCGTCGTCAATCCAAGTCCCCGTTCCCTCGTGCTCAAGCTGCTCGCCGACGTGCGCCGCTCCGTCACCGGAATCCTGGCGCTGCTCGTCGCCGCCGCCGCCTTGTTGCTGGACCACGCCACGGTGCTCGCCGCGTTGCGGCACCTTGCGGTGCCTGCCCGCACCGTCCGGGCCGCCGGCGCGGGTCTCGGCGCTTTCCTCTTGGGCTGCGTGTACGTCCTGAGCGGTGCCGAGCTGCCCTTCGTGGGACCCGGTGCGGCGTTTCTCCTCGGGGCAGGGATGGGCCTCGTCACCGCCCAACTCGCCGAGCGGCTGAGCCCGGTGCGGGCGGAGGAGATCTTGGCCGGACAGTCCCTCGGACTGTCGGATGGACAGATTATGCGGGAGATCGTGGTGCCCGCGGGGCGGCCCGGGCTCCTGTCGTTCGTCAACCGGCGCCGGCGCGCGTTCCCGTGATCTCTTGCCGGAACCGCCGGGGGAGGTGAAACCGTGCTGCTCCATGTGGACGGCGTGTCGAAACGCTACGGCCGGCGTCTTGCGCTCGCGGGAGTGAGCCTTACGGTCGCGGCCGGCGAAACGGTTGTCGTCATGGGACCGAGCGGCTGCGGCAAGTCGACCCTTCTGCGCTGCATCAACCGCTTAACCCGCTGGGACTCTGGCGAGATCTACTTCGACGGCAATCCGGTCGGCGCCATGTCCGAGCGGGAGGTGCGCCGGCTGAGAAGGCAGGTCGGCTTCGTGTTTCAGCACTTCCATTTGATTGACAGGCTGACGGTGCTCGACAACGTTCTGCTGGGCCCCGTCCTGGGCGGCGTGCCGCGGGACGAAGCGGTCGCTCGCGCCCGGGCCGCTCTGGCCCGGGTGCGCATGACCCGTGAGGAGGCGCTGCGGCCGGCGCAGCTTTCGGGCGGACAACGGCAGCGGGTCGCCATCGCCCGGGCGCTTGTCCTGGAGCCCCGCCTCATGCTGTGGGATGAGCCGACCGCCGCCTTGGATCCGATCCTCGTCGCGGAAGTGCTCGACGTGATGGAGGAGCTCGCCCGTTCCCGCAGCACGGGGATGTTGGTCGTGACGCATGAGGTGCGCTTTGCCCTGCGGGCCGCGGATCGAGTGGTGCTGCTCGACGACGGCGCCGTCGTGGACGAAGGCCCTCCGGACGTCGTGTTTGGCCGGGGCCGCTCGGAGATCGCCCGGCGGTACGCCCGCCTGCTCGCGTCCTAGGATGGCCCGCCATCGGGCCCGCCGTGTAAGTTATCAAAATCGCGCGGGCCGGTTGGCTTCCGACGGCGGCCTCGGAGAGGGAATAGACCGGCAAGGGCGAACCTGTTTCCGGAAGGAGCGTGGCCCATGGCGCGGCAGACTACCCTGGGCAGGCCCGTCTCGTTGGAGGGCGTCGGCCTGCACAGCGGCAGACTGTGCCGGATGACCCTCCTGCCCGCACCCGCGGGCAGCGGGGTGCAATGGCAGCGGGTCGACTTGCCCGGTCGCCCCATCGTACCCGCGACCGTCGCGCACGTGGTCGAAACCGATCGCTCGACGACGATCGGCGTGGGCGACGCCCGTATTCGGACCGTGGAGCACGTGATGGCCGCCCTGGCGGGGATGGGGGTGGACAACGCGCTCGTTCAGGTGGACGCTCCCGAACCGCCCCTGGCCGATGGCGCGGCGGCGGCCTTTGTCGACCTCATCCGTGAGGCGGGCTTGGTGGAGCTGGACAAGCCCCGTCGCGTCAGGCGTGTGACGCGGCCGGTGGCGGTTTCCCACGGGGACGCCCATCTCGTCGCCCTGCCGGCGGACGGGCTGCGGATCAGCTACGTGTTTGTCTCGGATCATCCCGCCTTGCCCACGCAGTTCGCCGAGTACGCGCTGGAAGCGGCTACATTCGGCGTCGAGATCGCTCCCGCGCGCACGGTGGGCTGGCTCGCGGAGGTCGAGGCGCTGCGTAGGCGGGGGCTCGCGCTCGGCGCGACGATGGACGCGGCGGTGGTCGTCGGCGAGCGGGAGCTTGTCACGCCGCTGCGGTTTCCCAATGAGGTCGCGCGGCACAAGATCTTGGACATCATCGGCGATCTCGCCTTGGCCGGCCGCGTCGAGGCGCAGATCATCGCCGTCCGTTCCGGGCATTTCCTGCACGCCGCGCTGGCGCGGCAACTGGCGGAAACCTTCGCGGAAGAAGTCACGGAGGAGGCGCACCAACCAGCATGAAGGCCATCCTGCCTGTGGCGGGCGTCGGCACCCGCCTGCGGCCCCACACGCATACCCAACCCAAGGCGCTGGTCCACGTGGCCGGCAAGCCCATCCTCGGCCATATCCTCGACCGCCTGCTTCCGGTCGGCGTGGACGAGGTGGTTCTCATCGTCGGCCAGTGGGGCGAACGGATCGTGGAGTACGTGCAGGAGGCCTACCCGCAGTTTAGGGTTACCGCCATCGAGCAGCCCGAACGCAAGGGGCTCGGCCACGCGGTCTACATGGCCCGGGAGGCGGTGTCCGGCGATGAGCCCGTGCTCATCGTGCTGGGCGACACCATCTTCCAGGCCGATCTCCAGGCGGCGTTGAAACCGGGCCACAGCACCATCGGGGTGCGGCGGGTGCCCGACCCGCGGCAGTTTGGCGTCGTGGAGCTCGACGGTGCGCGGGTGCGGCGCCTGGTGGAAAAGCCTGCCGAGCCGCCCAGCGACCTGGCCGTCGTCGGCATCTATTACGTTTGCCGCAGCGGTCTATTGTTTGAGTGCTTGCACGAGATCGTCACGGAGGACATCCGCGTCAAGGGCGAGTACCAGCTGACCGACGGCTTGCAGCGGATGATCGAGAAGGGCGAGCCGCTGTACACGTTTCCGGTGGACAACTGGTGGGACTGCGGCAACCCGGCGACGTTGCTCAAGACGAATCGCGATCTGCTGCACCTGCTCGATCCTCCGGCGCCGGATATGCCGGGCAGTATCTTCATCCCGCCGGTCGTCGTCGAGGAGGGGGCCCGGATCACCCGTTCCATCGTGGGTCCCTACGTGTCGGTCGCCGCAGGAGCCGAGATCGCGGACGCCATCGTGCGCGACAGCATTATCAACGAAGGCGCCTGCGTATCCGGAATCCTGCTGGACGGGTCGCTGATCGGGCATAAGGCGACGGTGCGGGGCACGTTCACGTGTCTCAACCTTGGCGATTCGTCCAGCCTGCAGCTGGGCGGGACCAACGGGAGCGACGCATAAGCCGCCGGTGCGGCCTTGAGCGTCCCTTGGCTGGAAACACGGACGGGAGTGGGCATCATGGATGTACGGGAGATTTTGCGGCGGCTGCCCCATCGGTACCCGATGCTGATGGTGGACCGCGTTGTGGAGTTTGAACCCGGCAAGCGCGCGGTCGGCATTAAGAACGTGACTATCACGGAACCGTTCTTCACGGGCCACTACCCGGACTTGCCCATCTTGCCCGGGGTGCTCATCTTGGAGGCTATGGCCCAGGTAGGCGGCATCTGCCTCATGCCTGAGGAAGGCCACCAGGCCGTGGCCGGCGAAGCGCTCGTGCCGCTCTTTACGGGCGTCGACAGCGCCCGGTTTCGCCGTCCCGTGACGCCGGGGGATCAGCTGCGCATCGAGGTCACGGTGCTCCGGGTGCGGGGAACCATCGGCAAGATCGCGGCGGAGGCCACAGTCGACGGGCAGGTCGTGGCCGAAGCGGAGCTCATGTTTGCTTGGGGGCGGGTGTGAAGGGTGGCAGACGAGACATCGATTCATCCGACGGCGATCGTAGATCCGGCTGCGGAGATCGGGGCCGGTGTCGTGATCGGGCCTTACTGCGTCGTGGAGGCCGGAGCCGAGATCGGTCCGGGCACACGCCTTGGACCCCACGTCGTCGTGCACAGCGGCACCGTGCTTGGCCGGGACAACGTCATCGGGGCTGGCGCGATCCTGGGGATGGAACCCCAGGATCTTAAGTACAAGGGCGAGCCGACGCGGCTCGTGATCGGCGACCGCAACCGGATCGGGGCGTATACGACGATCAGCCGGGGGACGCCGTCAGGCCGCGGCTTCACCCAGCTCGGGAACGACAACTATTTGATGGCCATGGTGCACGTGGGCCACGATTGCATCGTTGGCGACCACGTCACGATGACCCAGGGCGCTGGCCTGTCCGGGATGGTCACCGTCGAGGACCGGGCGGTGCTTGGGGGCATGGCCGGGGTCCACCAGTTCGTGCGGGTCGGGCGGCTGGCGATGGTGGGCGCGATGAGCAAGGTGACCATGGACGTTCCCCCGTTTGTGCTCGTCGACGGCCATCCTGCCCGGGTGCGCGGTCTCAACAGCGTCGGCCTCGAGCGCGCCGGCCTCAGCGCGGAGCGGAGGACCGAGCTAAAGCGGGCGTTCCGGCTCCTCTACCGGGACAGTCACCATCTGCAGGAAGCGGTCGCGGCCATCCGGGAGCACGTGCCGCCCTCGCCCGAACGCGACCACTTCGTCAGCTTTGTGCTGGCTTCGGAGCGAGGCATTTGCCGGTGAGGGGGACCGACCGGTGAAAACGGTGGGCATCATCGCCGGCGGGGGGCGCGTGCCGGTCCTTGGGGTGCGTGCGGCCCGGGAGCGGGGGTGGCGTGTGCACGCGGTGGCGCTAGCGTCCGGATTGGAGGCGGCCGCGTGCGGCGAGGCGCTACCCGCCGGTGACCCGTGCGCCGCGCTCGCGGAGGCAGGCGCGGAGTGCGAGACGATTCCCATCCACGAGTACGAACGAATCGTGGCCGCCTTCACCGGGCGGGGCGTGCGGGACGTCTACATCCTGGGCAAGGTGCCCAAGACGGCCCTCTTCCAGAGCAACTTCGCTCCGGTTGCGCGGCGGGTGCTCTCCGCCCGAGCCGGCCAAGGGGATCACCCGCTGATCGAGGCGTTTGTGGCTGACATGGGCCGCCGCGGCCTCGCGGTGCGCCCGCAGTCGGAGCTTTTTGCCCAGTACGTGGTGCCTGCTGGATTTGGCGCCGGGCGGCCGCTTACGGACAGGGAGCAGGCCGACGTCCGCTACGGCTACATGGTGGCCCGGCGGCTGGCGGACGCGGCCGACGCCGGCCAGACGGTGGTCGTCAAGGACGGGATCGTGCTCGCCTTGGAAGCCGCAGAGGGCACCGACGCGACGATCCGGCGCGGGGGCCAGCTGGGGGGACCCGGGGCCGTCGTGGTCAAAGTGAAAGGGCGGCGCGCCATCGACCTGGAGCTGCCGGCCGTCGGCCTGGATACGGTGGCCGCGATGGCGGCCGCAGGGGCCGCCGTGCTCGCCGTCGAGGCGGAGCGCGTACTGCTATTGGAGCGGGAAGCGACTTTGCGGCGGGTCGAGGAACTTGGCATTGCGCTGGTGACCGTGGCCGGGGACGAGAGATCATGAGGCGCGTGATGCTGTCGGCGGGCGAGGCGTCCGGCGACCTGCACGGTGCCGACCTCGCCCGGGCCATCGTGGCCGCGGCCCCGGGGACGACGATGTTCGGCATGGGCGGCCCGATGATGCAGGAAGCCGGGGTCGATCTCGTTTTCAACCCGACCAGCATGAGCACCGTCGGCTTCGTGGAGGCTCTGCGCAGCGTCGGCGTCCTGCGGCGGGTACTCAGCCGGCTCGCCGAGGCCATGGACGAACGGCGGCCCGACGTCCTTGTCTGCATCGATTTCCCGGGTTTTAACCTGCGTTTGGCCGAAGTGGCGCATCGGAAGGGCATTCCCGTCCTGTACTATTTCAGCCCGACGGTGTGGGCGTGGGGCAAGGGGCGCGCGGACAAGCTCGCTCGGCTTGACGCCACCATTTTGGCCGTCTTTCCCTTCGAGGCGGAAGCGTACCGCCGGGCGGGTTGCCGCGTGGAGTTCGTCGGACACCCGCTGCTGGATCGGGTGCGTCCCACCGCGGATCGAGATACGCTGCGGCAGGAGTTTGGGGCCGCGCCGGGCGCACCGCTCATCGGACTTCTCCCGGGAAGCCGGGAGCAGGAGTTGTCGCGGCTTTTGCCGCCCATGCTGGCCGCGGCGCGCCTTGTCCAGGACAAGCAGCCGGGGGCCCGTTTTGCACTTCCCGTCGCCCACACCCTCCGGGTCGCGGACGTGGAGCGGATGGCGGCGGAAGCCGCCGGCTTACCCTTGGCGGTCGTTCAGGGGCGCACGTACGACGTGCTGCACGCGGCGGACGCGGCCATGATCAGCATGGGCACCGCCACGCTCGAGGCCGCGCTGCTCGGAGTTCCGCACGTGGCGTGTTACCAGGTCTCGAGCAGCACGTACCGGTTGGCCCGGTTTCTGGTGAAGCTGCCCTACTTTGCCTTGCCCAACATTGTCATGGGCCGCGCCGTGATCCCCGAACTGGTGCAGGCCGCCGTGACCGGGGACAACTTGGCCCGGGAAGTCCTGGGCCTGCTGGTGCCGGAGCGAAATTGGGCAATGCGCGGGGAGCTCGCTCAGGTGCGGGCTCGCCTCGGCGACGGCGGCGCCGTGGAGAGAGCCGCCCGCGTGGTGCTTGCCCGGGCCGCCGCGGCGGGGGCTTCCTGATGGAATTTGTCCTAACGGCCAACAGTCCGGGCGAGGTTTCGACGTGGCTTGCGCCCACGGTGCGGGCCATCAAGGAGCGGGCGCCGTCGGCCCGAATCCGGGTTTTCCTCGTGCCCTGCGCCTTTGCCACCGGCGCGGAAAAGCCGGTTGCCGCCGCGATGCCGGGGGTGGACCGCGCCTTTGGCCCCGGCGAATACTGGCGCCATGCGTTGACCCCACTTCCCCTGCGGGGGTTTGCGCGGCGGGGGGCGGTGCTGTTTCTGGGAGGCGACCCGGTGCACGCCTTGTGGCTTGGACGCCGGCTGGGGTTTCCGGCCCTCGCGTACCTGGAACGAGGCAGCAGCTGGGCCCGGCGGTTTGCGGAAGTGTTTGTCCCCACGGAAGGCGTACGGGAGCGGCTGCTGCGACGTGGTGCGGAACCGGAGCGGGTGCACGTGGTCGGCGACCTGATGCTCGACGCGGTTAAGCCTGCGCGCCCGCCGGACGCCGTTCGCGAGCGGCTCGGCCTGGACCCCGCTCGGCCGGTCGTCGCCGTATTTCCGGGCAGCCGGCGATTTGAGCTGCAGCAGGCGATGCCGTTTCTTTTGCGTGCCGCGGAGATACTGCGGGAAGGCCACCGGGAACTGCAGTTCGTCATGAGCCTTGCGCCCTTTGTCGCGCCGTCGGAGATAGACGGCACGCCGGCTCGAGCCCTCGGGGGGACGCCGGTGAAGCTGGAGCCATACGGGGATCATTGGCGCGCGGTGACCGGGCGCGGCCTCGTCGTGCCCGCGTTGCGGGGCGCGCCCTACGACGTGATGCAGGTGGCGGACCTGGCGCTGACGGTGCCGGGCAGCAACACGGCGGAGATGGCCGCGATGGGATTGCCCATGGTCGTGGCGGTCCCGCTGAACCTCGCCGAGTCCATCCCGTTGCCCGGCGTCGTCCAGTACGTCGAGCGGGTCCCGCTGGTCGGGAAACGGTGGAAGCGGGCCGTCGTGCAGCGCCTGTCGGACCGGACGCCCTTCGTCGCCATTCCCAACCGCAAGGCGGGCCGCGCCATCGTGCCGGAGGTCCGGGGCATGCTGAGGCCCGAGGATGTGGCCATCGAGGCAGCCCGGGTTTTGGCTGACCCTAAGGGGCGGGAGGCCATGCGGGCCGCCCTGCGGCAAGTCATGGGGCCTCCGGGCGCGTCGCAGCGCATCGCCGCCCGGCTGATCGAGATGGCTGGCGGCAGCGAAGCCTCCGGGGCTGCTGGGCCTTGCGGCAACGGCCGCGGCCCGGCGCACCCTCCGCTCGGTGACGAGCCGTGAATGTGCTTCTCGTTACGAACGGGCACGGGGAAGACCGGCTTGCCCTGTGCTTGATCAAATCGCTGGAGGAACGTTGGCCGGCAGCCCGCATCCGCGCCGTGCCCCTGGTGGGAGACGGGAGGTTACTGGAACAGGCGGGCGTCGCTGCCCCGGGGCCCCGGGTGCGGGTGCCCTCGGGAGGGCTCGTCCGGCCTACGTGGGATGCGGTCTGGCGGGACTTGCGGGCCGGGCTCGCCGGCCAGTTCCGGCGCCAGATGCACTTCCTGCGCGCGCAAGGGGCGTGGGCGGACGCGGCTCTCGCCGTGGGCGACACCTTTTGCGGCTGGGTGGCAGGCCGTTGCCTGCCGCGACGCCCCCTGATCCTGGTAGCTACCGCCAAGTCCAGCTATATCCACGGGCACTCCCGTCTCGAGGCCTTGTGGATGCGCCGGCGATGCCAGCACGTGTTCACCCGGGACGAACCGACCGCGGCCGACCTGCGGCGCATGGGCGTTTCTGCCTCGTGGGAGGGCAACTTGATGATGGACGCCCTGGAGGTGACGGGCTGCTCCCCGGTTGCCCCGGGTCAAGGCCCCGTCGTGGCGCTGTTGCCGGGCAGCCGGGCCGACGCGTACGGAAACCTGGGCGTGCTCGCGGATTGCCTGGAGCGGCTGGCCCTCATCCTGGGCGGGTCGGAAGGAGCCCTTGTCGGGCTTGTCCCGCTGGCGCCGGGTTTGGACATGGATACTGCCCGGGCGGCGCTGGTCGCTCGCGGCTGGGTAGCGGCGTCGGCGCCGGCCGGGGCCGCGGGCGTACCGCAGCAAGCGTTGCCCGTCGCTCTGATCAAAGACGGCGTCGAGCTGCGGCTGACCTCCGGCGTCTTTGGCGACGTTTTGCAGGCGGCGGACGTCGTCATGGGCCTGGCGGGCACCGCCAACGAACAGGCCGCCGGCCTCGGGAAACCGGTCGTCGCCTTTCCGGGGCCGGGCGTGCAGTTTGGCCCCCGGTTCTTGCGGGCCCAGAAGCGGCTCCTGGGCGAGGCGCTCGCCGTCGCGCCGCCGGACCCGGCGGCGGTGGCCGCGGAGGCCGCGGCGATTCTTGGGGACCCGGCCCGCCGGGCCCGCATGGCGGCGACGGGCCGGGAGCGGCTCGGGCCGCCCGGAGCGGCCCGTCGCATGGCTGACGCCATCGTGCGGCTGTGGGCACCCGCCTAAGCGAACGCCTGCTCGACGTTGGCGGCTGCCGCCGCGAACTCGGACAGGTAGAGCGCGAACTCCAGCGGCCGCCGGTCCGCCAGCCGGCCGCTGTCGAGAAGGCCGGCCTGCCGGAAGAGGTTGCGCCCCGTACGGGAATTGGCCTCAAAGAACCACAGCCCTCCGGCCCGGTCGATACCGATGTCGATGCCCAGTTCGCCGACGTAGCCGGTACGCCGGCAGGCGCGATCGATTTCGTCGGCCACCCGCAGGGCGATCTCCTCGATGCGCCGGCGCAGCTCGGCGGCGTCAGCGGCGGTCATGCCCAGGCTTTCCGCGAGAACCGGCTCCAAAGGCCAGGCGTCGCCGCCGCCGTAAAGGTTGGAGATGATGCTGCCCCGCCGGCCGATGCGGGCGCCCGTGCCCGTAACTTGCCACTCGCCGCGGCCGTCCCGCTGGACGAGCACCCGGACGTCAAAGATGCGGCCCCTCCAGCGGGCAAGGTCGACCCGGGGCTGGATAAGCCACGGCTGGCGCGGGCGACTGAGCAGGTGCTGGACAACGGCGGCCAGGTTGGCCGTCCGCCCCCGGTGGATGCGGGTTTGGGCGTCGGTGTATCGGTAGGAGAAGGTTCCGCCGCCGGCGTGAATGACCCAGATCCCGATGCCTTTTCCTCCCCCCGCGGATTTGACGTACACGGTTCCGTACCGTCTCAGCATGGACATCAGATCCCCCGTTGTCCGGAGCACCCGCGTTTCAGGGAGAAGCGGCTTAAGGTCCGGGAAGCGGGCCAGGAGCCGGTAGACCCACCACTTCGAGCCCACCAACGCGTTGAACTGCTGCACGCGGGCCCGCACCCGGAGCCACCGCTGCAGCCGGAGGACCGGGGCCGTGACATAGCCCCGGTCATAGAGCACGTGGGGAATCGGGAACAGCCGCCGCACCCATCCCCGCCCGTCCAGCCACGTCCAGCCCGCGACGGCGCCCACCGCCCGGTTGACGTCCCCGGGCTCAAACACGTAGACCGCCATGTGCATGCTGCGCCCAAGCCGGATAAGACGACGGAAAAACGTCGTCTGCGGCCCGTAGGGGCTGCCCGCTCCGCTCCGCTGGCACAAGATGCCCACAAAGGGCCCGACCAGAAGCTCCCCTGAGCCCACGTGCCGCAGCTGCAGGGGCCAACGGGGCGGCAGGTGTAGGCGTTGCAGGACGCGGGCGTCCAGCATCGCCTGCCCGGGCGGCAGGAAGTCAGCGGATTCCACCCGCAGCGTCGCCTGCTGCGTCTTGGTCTGCATTCGTATGGTCTGACCCGGAAACAGCCCCAGCTGCGCCAGGATGTCCGGAGGCATCGCCAGCCCCGGGCCGCCCTCCCGGGGGTGCAGCGTCAGGCAAGTGCTGAACGCCATCGGTCCTTCACCTGATTTCCGCCGGAGTCATATGTTACTACGTTCCCGGCCGGCACCATAGCGTACGCGCCGGCAGGGTGTTTGGTCACGGATCCTGCCGGTATGTCCGGCGCCGCCGGACACACCGGCGGCGTGGCGGGGGAGGACGGCTTGTGGACGTAGTGATCAGGATGGCGCGGCCGAGAGAAGCGGCCATCGTGCACCGGATTCTGATGGAGGCGTATGCCCCGTACCGGGGCAAGGTCGTCCCGCCCCTGAAGGTGTTTGATTCGACCCCGACCAGCATTGCTCTGGACATCCGCAGCCGGCGCCATGGGCATGCGCTGGCGTGGTTGGGCGGCACACCGGTAGGCACCGTCCGCTGCACACCGGGACGCAACGGCGAGGGCCAGCGCCGCTGGACGTTGTCCCGTTTGGCCGTGCTGCCGGAATACCGCGGCGAAGGCATCGGTGCGGCGCTCATGCGGTGGATGGAGGAGCGGGCGCGCCAGATGGGCGTGGTGGAGCTCCGGGGACAAGTGCGCACCGCGTTGCCTTTCCTCGTTCGCTTCTACCAGTGCTTGGGCTACCAGGTGTTGGGTTTCCAGTCGAAACCGGGATATCCCCGGTACTTGACGATCATCGGCAAGCGCTTGCGCTGACCCCGGCCGGCGAGGGGAGATGGAGACGTGGGCAAGGCGGATTACAGGCTCTATGTGATCGTGGACGAAGGACGGCGGCGCGTCGACCCGGCGGCCGTGGCGACGGAGGCCATCGAGGCCGGCGCCACGGTGGTGCAGTGGTCGGGCGGCTCCCGATCGACCCGCCGCCAGATCGAAACCGGGCGAACGCTGGCGGAGGTCACCCGCCGGCACGGTGTGCCGCTTATCGTGGCCGGGCGCGTCGACGTCATGCTGGCCATCGGCGCCGACGGTGTGCTTTTGGGCCCGGATGACATGCCGGCCGTGCTGGCGCGCCGGCTCGCGGGCAGTGAGGGCATTGTCGGCGTTTTCGCCACAGACCCGCGCGAGGCCCTGAGCGCTGCAGGGCAAGGTGCTGACTTCGTGCTGTATGAGGGGCCCGTTGCGGGCGTGGCGGGCAACGTTCCGGCACCGGTCATCGCGGCAGGTCTTCGCCATCCGGATGAGGCCGCGTCGGCCCTCCAGGCGGGGGCGCGCGGCGTAGCCATCGTGGCCGGCCAGATCCGGGGCGCCGGCGTGGGCGCCGTGTGCCGGGCGTTTAGTGAGGCCATATGTCGCGGCGCCGGCGCCCAGCAATTCGCGGCAGGTACCCGCCCCTTCGTCACCGAAGCAACCTTCGGCGACGGGAGGCCTGGGTTCGTGTGAGCATCGTGGCCGAAGGGCTCGTGAAAGCATATCACGGCCGGCGGGTCGTGGACGGCGTCAACCTGCGGGTGGACCGGGGCGAGGTGGTCGGCTTGCTCGGGCCCAACGGGGCTGGCAAGACGACGACTTTTTACATGATCGTCGGACTTGAGCGCTGCGACGGCGGGCGCATCGAGCTCGACGGGCGCGACGTTACCCGGCAGCCGATGTACCGGCGGGCGCGGCTGGGCGTCGGCTATCTGGCCCAGGAAGCGTCGGTCTTTCGCAAACTGACCGTCGAAGAGAACGTCCTGGCGGTCTTGGAGGCCGTCGGCGTGCCGCGGGAGGAGCGCCGCTCCCGCGTTGAAGCGTTGCTCGACGAGTTCCGCCTGTCGCACGTGCGGCGGCAATACGGCTTCATGCTGTCGGGCGGCGAGCGGCGGCGCACGGAAATTGCCCGGGCCCTGGCAGCGGGCCCGTCCTTTTTGTTGTTGGACGAGCCTTTCGCCGGCGTCGACCCCATCGCGGTGGCCGAACTGCAAGAGGTCATCGCGCACTTGCGCCGCCGCGGCATCGGACTCTTGATCACCGACCACAACGTGCGGGAGACCTTGGCCATCACCGACCGGGCCTATATCATGCACGAGGGGCGGATTCTGGTTTCCGGAGACTCTCAGTCGGTGGCGGAGGACCCGATCGCCCGCAAATTCTACCTTGGAGAGCGTTTCCGGCTGTGAGACTTCTCGACCGCTACATGCTCCGGGAACTGGCCGGTCCGCTCGTGTTCGGGGTCCTGGCCTTTACGGCGCTCTTCCTGAGCGTCGATCTCATCCAATTGGTGCGCACGGCGGTCGACTACGGGGCGCCGCTCGTCATCGTGCTCAAGCTGGTCCTGCTGCGGCTGCCGCAGATCGCGGTGTGGACGTTTCCGATGGCCGTTCTCCTCGCGGGGCTCCTTAGCCTGAGCCGCCTCTCCGCAAGCAGCGAGATCGTGGCCATGCAGGCGGGCACGGTGAGCTTTTACCGCATCGTCAGTCCCCTGGTGGCCCTTGGTGTTTTCTTCATGTTCCTGACGCTGGCCATCAACGAATGGGTGGCGCCGGCGGCCAACTTCGAGTACCGGCGGGTGCTCGTTGAGGACGTCCAGGGCGGCCAATTGCCGGCGGTGACGCGCAATGTTATACTCAGGGAGTACCAGGCCGGTTTTTTGAAAGGTTTCGTCTACGCGGCCGAGTATGATGGACAAGCCCGCATTATGCGGGACGTGACCATCGTGGAGCTCGCCAGCGGGCGCCCCGTTCGGACGACGTACGCGCGGCGCGTCGTGTGGGAAACCGACACGTGGTGGATGGAGGACGGCGTCATCCACATTCACGACGGCGAGCCGGGTATGAGCATTGACTTCCAGGAGGGACGCCAGCCGATTTCGGTCGCCTACCGCCCCGAACAGGTGGCCGCGGCCCAGAAGAGTCCGGAAGAGATGACCATCCGGGAGCTGCGCGACCACATCGCCGTCCTGGAGGCGCGCGGCGTCGACGTGCGGGAGTACTTGCTGCAGCTGCACACGAAGTTCGCCCTGCCGGCCGCCAGTCTCGTCTTCGCCCTTCTGGCCGCTCCCCTGGGGGTGCAGTCGCACCGGTCCGCCTCCTCGGTTGGCTTTGGCTTGAGCATGGTCGTCATCCTGGCCTACTACGTGCTGATGACCCTCGGCACGGCGCTGGCGCAAGGGGGGCACGTCCCTCCGTGGGCCGGCGCCTGGTTGCAGAATTTGGTCCTCGGTGCGGCGGGCGGCGCGCTGATGGTTCGGGCCGGCCGGCGTTAAGCGGGCGTGCGAGGACGGTGAACGGCGGTTGTACGGCCTGCCCTTGATCGTCATCCTCATCGTGCTGGGCGGCATCATCGCCTACCTCGGCGACAAGGTCGGCATGCGCGTTGGCCGCAAGCGGCTCAGCATCTTTGGTCTCCGCCCCAAGCACACCTCCATCGTCATCACCGTCACCACGGGCGTCCTGATCGTTGCCGCCAGCCTCGCTATGTTGTCGATTGCCTCCGAAGAAGTCCGGACGGCCCTTTTCCGCATGCAGGAGATCCAGCAGGCCTTGGCGACGACCCGGCTGCAGTACGAGGGCGTCGTCGAGGAACTGACACGCCAGCAGGCGGAGCTTGAGCGCACCCAGGCCCAGCGGGACGCGGCCACCCGGGAGTTGGCCGTCGTGGAGGAGCGGCTCGAGCGAATCGGGGCCGAGTACGAGCAAGCGGTGGCCGCTCTGGCTGAAGCCCAGGACAACCTCGAGTTTACCCGCCAGCGGGTCAACAACCTCCAGCAGATCGGCGAGGAACTCCAGCGCCGCATCGACGAAATGCAGGCGCGCATCGCGGGGATGGAGGAGGAGATCGAGGTCAAAGAGGCCCAGATCCGGGCCATGAACCTGCAGCTCGATATCGTCCGCGGCGGGGAGCTGGCGTTTCAGGCCGGGGACATCGTTTTGGCGGCCGTGCTCCAAGGCGGTGGACCTCTGGAGCAGGTGGAAGAACAGCTCCTGGAGCTCTTGGAGCGGGCGGACCTCGTCGCGGTGCAGCGGGGCGCGCGCCTGCCCGGTGCCCAGCCCCCGACCGCGCTGCAGCTGCCGGGCAGCGCCTTTGAGACCGTTGCTGGTTTCTTGGCCTCGACACCCCAGCGATGGGTCGTGCGGGTCGTCTCCCTCTACAACACGACGGTCGGCGAGCCGTTGACGGTGGAGTTCGTGCTCATCGAGGAACAGCTCATCTACCGCAGGGACGAAGTCATTGCGGAAACCGTCGTAGAAGGACGGGCCAGCGGGCTTGTGCGGGATGAGCTGATCCGGTTGTTGCAGTCGGTCTATGATGCCGCCATCGCGCGCGGCATGCTCACGGACGAGGACGGGTTTGTGTCCGAGGGCGTCAGCCTGCAGGAGTTCGTGGACACGTTGAGCCGGGTCGAGCAGTTGGGAGGTCCGGCGCGGGTGAAGGCCGTCGCCGCCGCTGACACCCTCAACACCGAATGGCCCCTGCGGATTCGCCTCGAAGTCGAGCCCGCGAGCTGATCGCGGGCGATCCTCCAAGTTCCGCCGCAATGGAAATCGTGGCCAAATCGCATCGTGACGCCGTTCCGGCACCGCGATTCTTTCCAGGTCAAGCAGGATTTCGCTGGAACGCCTCGAATCAAGCGATTCAGGGTTTCTCTGACTGTTTGGCTGCCGTGCGCACCACCGGGTGGACGGAAAGGAGGTGCAATCCGGATTGTCCACGACCGGAGCGGCGCACGGGGGCTGGCGTCCGGGGGTAGCCGATCGGCACGGCACGGCCCGGGTGAGGAAACAGGGACACTCACAGCGCGGGTTTAGCCGGGGGTCGGGGACCTTTTGCTTTCAGGACGCTGTGCACGGCAGGAGGAGAACCCGGTTGGATCCCAACCATGAGGGGGAACTAGTATGACCAAGAAAGGACTGGCCTTGACCCTGGCCCTGGTGATGGCATGGGCCGTCGCAGTGCCTGCTTTTGGCCAGGCCAATCCGTTCCGGGATGTCCCTCTCGACCACTGGGCGTATGACGCCGTCGCGACGCTGGCGGCGGCTGGCCTGGTCGAGGGGTATCCGGACGGGACCTTCGGGGGCGAGCGCACCTTCACTCGCTACGAGATGGCGATGGTGTTCGCTCGTATCCTGGCCCGGTTTGAGGCCTTGATTGAGGCCGGCATCGCTTCGACCGTCGATGCCAAGCTGGCCGAGCTCTGGGCGGCCGTTAACGAGTTGGCGGCGGACATGGAGGCGGCCCACAGCCACTTCATCGCCGGCCAGCATGTTCATCCGGACGGCACCGTCCACACCACGATCCAGCTCTCGCCTGAGATGGAGGCTGCGGTCCGGGCCGTGGCCGCCGACCAGATCAGGCAAGAACTCGGCGGCATGGAGCCCGGCGCGATTGCCGGCTTGGCCAATCCCGAGGCGCTCAAGGCCTACGTGGATGAGCGGGCTGATGAGATCGCCACGGCCGTCGTTGCTCTGTCGATGGACTTCGGCTCCGAGCTTGAGCTGCTCGGCGTACGGGTATCCGAGCTCGAGCGCCTGTTTACGACCGTCAACACGCGGCTGGCCGCTGTGGAGCAGCAGGTTCAGCAGGCTCACAGCGCCGCCGAGACGGCCCGCGGGATCGCTGACGCCGCCCAGGCGGCTGCGGACGCGGCGGCCGACGCCGCGGCGGAAGCTCTCGCCAAGGCCGAAGCGGCGTGGACCCTCGTTCAGCAGCTGCAGGCCCAGGGCGCGAGCGAGGCTGAGTTGATTGAAGCGACCGCGCTGGCCGGCAGCGCGCAGGAAGCGGCCGACAGCGCCCAGGATCGTGCGTACCGGGCGCGCCTTGCCGCGGAGCGGGCGGCTGCCTCGGCGGCCACCGCCCTCGAGGCGGCGGACCGGGCCAGCAAGATCGCGGAAATGGCTCACAGCGACGCCGGAACTGCTTTGGCTCTGGCCCAGGAGGCCCACGACCTCGCGGCCAAGGCTATGGCGGAGGCCGCGGCCCAGGGGGACCAGGCGCGCGCCGAGGCCCTCCGGGCCATGGAGCGGGCGCAGCGGGCGGACCAGCAGGCTTACCGGGCTCGGCTGACGGCCGAGCGGGCGCTGACCCGCCTTGAGGCGCTGCAGGACGAAGTGGCGGCGCTCCAGGACCAGGTCGCCGAACTGTCCAGCCGGCCGGTGCTCGGCGGCGAGATCCGGGCGGAGTATGAGCTGACCCAGACTTCGACGGGCAACAGTGTGCCGAGCGATCCGCGGGACAAGGACAGCTCGTCCATCTCTCCGGCGAATTTCTTCCGGACCGCGGTGGGCCTTAAGGCGACCTTCAAGCCCTCGGAGGACGTCACGGTCGAGGGCGGCATTCGCCTCCGTGCGCCGCTCTTTGGCAGCACGACGTCCACCATCAACCTGACGGATCTGCATGTGAAGGTGACGACCAACGGGGCCCTGCGCATGGCGTACTTCGGCAGCGTGACCGGCGCCGAGCTGGCCCAGGGCTTCAACAAGTACACGTTCAACGCGGACACCTACAACGCGAAGGTCGCCTCTGCGAATCGCGGCGGTGCGATCGTCGAGACGCAGATCGGCAACGTCAGCAGCCGCTTCATCGCGAGCCGCTTCCCGACTCCGGGTGTCACGCCGGACGATGGACGCAACCTGTACGGCGTCACCACCACCATTCCGCTGGCGGACGGCCTCAACCTGCAGGCCAACTACCTGTGGTGGACCGCCGAGGACCGGTCGGCGTCCGTGCAGGCGTACGGCGAGACCGGCGGGCTGAAGTACGACTGGATCTACGCCCTGTACAAGGAGCACCCGGCGATCGACGGCAAGATCTCGACGACCATCGGCTCCGTGGACGTAGCGTTTACCTACCGCTCGGTGGACGGCGCCTATGCGCCGGCGGACCCGAACGACCCGCGGCCGACCCTGCCGCATCTTGGGAAGTGGCTGCGGACCCAGGACGGCGACCTGCTGCCCGACCAGCGCAAGTACGTGGTGGAGGCTTCCGCTCCGGTTTGGGGCTTGACGGCGCTGGCCGAGAAGGGCCATCACGACAAGAAGCTCGACGGCAGCCAGTTCACCGACTGGATGATGTTCGGCTTTAAGGATCTCGACCTGCTTGGGTTCAAGCTGGGCGCCCGGGCGTACAACGATACGCGGGACGCGGATCGCCAGACGCAGGCGCTGCGGGTTGACCTGAGCCGCGACTTCAAGCTGGGCCTGCCGTTCACGTTTACGGTGACGCACGTCAATGCCACGCTCTCCAACTGGACGAGCCCGAGCTGGACCAACCGCAGCCATCTGGGCATCGGCGTGGCGGTCAAGGACTACGCGCTCACCGAGGCGCTGACGTTCAGCGGCAGCATCAAGACCGAGCAGAACCCGATTAAGGACGACGAGTGGACGGAGCCGGGCAACTGGAATCCGGAGGTTGCCTCCTCGAAGAACGACGGCGCGAGCGCAAACGTGTTCAACCAGGACACGGCGTCCGCAAGCCTCAAGTTCGCGGCCACCGACAACCTGGCTCTCAATGCCGGCTTCACGCTGGAGCGGGTTGACACGAGCGGCGACGGTGTCCGCGATGCGAGCATCCGGACGACGGAGTTTGGTGCCGACTACACCCTCGACCTGGGCGTTGCGGACGTGACGCTCGGCTACGGCTACCAGCTCCGCTCCGTGGACGGCCTGACCTACGCCTCCAGCCCGAAGACGACCTGGTCCATCGGGATTAAGCGGCAGCTTCTCGGTGCGACCGTGGACGCGACCTATAAGGTCGTGACCGGCCGGGGCACGGACGGCAAGGTCAAGCTGAACGCGGTGGACACCACGGCGTCGCTGAGCATCAAGTACCCGATTGCCGACAGCTTCGACTTCACGCTGAGCGGGAAGTGGGGCCAGTCGTCGGGCAACGAGGCCGGCGACCCGGATTACAAGGACTACTCCTACTCGAGCATCCAGGCTGGCTTGGGCTTCACGTTCTAAGCCTGGGCGAGCGCGCCGGGTAGGCACTAAGAGAAACCCCCGGGGGATTTGGGTTCCCCGGGGGTTTCTTGGTATAATTGGAGGCGAACAGTAGGCAACGGCGCCGGGGGTGGGACGATGGAGCCCGTAGTGGTGGCCATCGATCCGGGACGGGAGAAATGCGGCGTCGCGGTGGTGGCCATGGACGGTACCGTGCTGGAGCAGGCGGTCATACCGGCGCCGGCGCTGCGGGAGCGTCTCCTGGGGGTGGAGCTCCCGGTGGCGGCGTACGTTGTAGGCCACCGCACGGCATCCCGGGAGGCGCGGGCGGTTCTGCAGGCGATTGGCGTGCCCGTCGAGCGGGTCAAAGTCGTCGACGAGGACCGGAGCAGCGAGATGGGCCGGCGTCGCTACTGGCGGGCCAAGCCGCCAAAGGGGTGGCGTCGCCTCATCCCGACGGGGCTGCAGGTGCCGCCGGAACCGTACGACGATTTCGTTGCGGTGGAGCTTGCCGAGCGGTACCTTTCCATTTGCCGGGCCGAAGGCGGAGAAGGTTCAGCACCGGGGATGGAGAAATGATCTGGAGCGCTTTGAGTGCGCGTGCTTGCGCCAATTTTGGCAGAAAGGAGGGGCCCGCGCGGATGACGGTGCGCAATGTTTCACTTGCTGGAAAGGTGCTGGTGTTGCTGCTCGTGGCACTGCTCATTCCCGGGGCGCCGGCCGGGGCGGCGGGCCCCTTCTCGGACGTGCCCGCTGGCCACTGGGCCTACAGCGCCCTGGAGCAGCTGAGCGAGGCGGGGCTGGTGGACGGCTATCCTAGCGGTTTCTTCAGCACGTCGCGGCGGCTGACCCGCTACGAAGTTGCCCTGTCTGTGGTTAGGGCACTGGAGCGGCTGTCGGAGCGTTCCTTCCGCCGTACGCCGTCGGCGCAGCAGCTGGACGTGGCCGACTTGTGGATTGAGTACAACGAGGCGAATCCCGACGAGCCGCTGTCGCCGGCCGTCCGGGAAGTGCTTGGCAGCGTTGTGACCGAGTTTGAGCCGGAGCTGGTCATGCTGGGCTATGGCCGCTTCATCGCCGCTCTGGATCAGGACCGGCAGGCGGCGGTACTGCGGGTTGAAGCGGCCGACGCCGCTTCTCGCATTGAGCGCGGCGGTGCACAAGTGGCGGCCTGGGAGCGCCGTGCCGGTGAGGAGGCCGTCAGCCCGTTTTCCTTGTCCGAGTACGTCCTGCCGGGGACGCCCTTGAGCGGCGGCACCGGTTTGCCGGCGGACTCGTTGCTCTTGCGGAGCCTGAGCGAAACGTTGACGGGTTTCGCCAGCGTGGTGCCGGTGACGCCGTACTTGTCGCTGCGGGGGGAACGAACCCTGCGGACGAACTGGGAGGGAGAGGCCGGTGCGACGGCCGTGGCAGCCAGCGTGCGCCTGGGCGACGTGTCGCTGGACGGCCGCATGCGGACGGTTGAACCTGGTTTTGGTACAAGCTTCACCGGCGCCGACGCGGGCGGCGAGGCCGTAGGCGTCGGCTTGACGGTGCCGCTTGGAGATCTGCGGCTGACAACAGGCCGCGATCGAGTCTTGAGGGCCAGCGAGCCCGTGGAGCATGTGATGTCCTGGGCGCTGGAGTACGGAGAAGGAGACTCGGCGCAGGTGCGAGCGCAATGGGAGTCCGTGAGCTTGGCCGACTTGCGCCAGGCCCGATCCCGTGCGTCCGTGGACGTCAACGTGCCGGTGGCCCAAGGCGCGGTCCATTTGGGCCTCGCCCACGAGGCCGCACCGGATCCGGCGTCCGGGGTGTCCGTGACGACGGTGACCGTGGCCGGGTTTGATTTCCGGCTGCTGGAGAACGCAGAGGCGCGGGCAGCCATCGCCCTGCAGGATTCGGGCACGGGCCAGCAGCGAACGACGAGCCTGGGGCTTCGGTATACGCTGAGTCCCGAAGCGGCCTTGCGCCTTGGCTACAAGCTGATCGACTTCACGGACAAAGACAGCCAGAACGTCGCAACGGCCGAGTTCACCATTCGGTTCTAGTTTTCCACGCACAGTTGCGACGCAACGGAGGCATGAAGCAACCGGCGACGGTTGGGGGACGGGGAGACCACGGACGGGGAGGTCTTGGGTGGATGATCAAAAAGGCAACGGCCGGCCTGCTGGCACTGATGGTGTTGCTTACGCTCGCGCCCGCGGTGCCCGCGCAGGAGTCGTCACTGCCGGGAATGCTGGCGGCAGCGGAGCGGGCCATCTACGGTTCGGAGCAGGCGGGGTCACTGGTGGAGCGGGTAGCGCGCCTCGAGCGGGATGTCTACGGAGATGCCCAAACCGGGCCGCTGCTTGTTCGCATTCAGGATGTCTACGGCTACTTGACGGGCGTCGGCGGCGGTCCGTACTCCGTCGCCCTGCAGCTGAATGTGGTAGAGTATCTCGTCTTCCAGCGCCTGAGCACCGGCGTTGCCTTGACCCGGCGTATCGAGGACCTGGAGCGCAGCCTGCTTGGGACGACGCAGCAGTTGCCGCTGGCCGAGCGCGTACGGTCCCTCGTGGAGCTTGTTTGGCCGGAGGGGCAGCTCAACGTACGCAGCGTGACGGTTCCTAAGGAAACGCTGGTCAAAATTCACCTTCTGACCGAGATCCACTCGGGCAACAGCCGGGTCGGGCAGCGGGTTCGCTACCGGGTTGTGGAGGATGTCATCATCGATGACCGGATCACCATCCCGGCCGGCGCCGAGGGTGAGGGTGAGGTGACCGCGGTTCAGGCCGCGGGGCGCTTTGGACAAGCCGGACGGGTGGAAGTGAACTGGGGCACCGTGCCGGCCATTGACGGGACACGGGTACAGCTGAACGTGTCCACCCGTGCGGCACAGCAAAACCAGGAACTGGCGGTGGCGGCCTCCATGGCCGGCGTCGTCCTGCTGGGGCCGATTGGGCTCGTAGGCGGGTTCTTTGTGCAAGGCCAGGAGCATATGGTTCCCGTTGGGACGCAGTTCTACGTGGAGGTTGATCGCGAGACCCAAGTGCAGGGGCTGTCGCTGACGCCGGTCCGGTGAGGTCCGCGGGCGCCTGCCAGAGGGCGTGATGTTTGTTTGAGGAAGGCAATGACGGGCGCCGGCGGCGTTTTTCCGTGCGGCGCCCGTCTCCTTACCCCAGGGAAGCGAGGCGGTTTTCTTCCGGATCGCCGCTTTCGACCAGGTCGTGGTAGGCGTTGAGGATTGCCTGCTCGATGACCCGAACGAGCTCCTCACGCCGGGAGTCGTTGCTCCCGGCGCCTGACTGGCGCTCGAGCACCCGCGAGGCCAACAGCTGGTCGGTGATGCGCTCCGCAAGGGCCCGTTTCAGTTGCAAGACGCGGGGCATGGCCACCGTTCCCGAGACGGGCGCTTCCGTGTCGTCGTCGGCGAGGAAGTATGAAACCGGCTTGCCCAAGGCCTCCGCTAGCGCCTGCAAGGTGCGCAAGGACGGGACGCGTTGGCTGCGCTCAAGGTCGGAGATATAGGGCTGGGACTTGCCGATCATCCGGGCCAGCTTGGTCCCGGAAAGGCCTAGCTCCTCCCGCGTGCGGCGAATGCGCTCTCCAATGCGCGAGCCGGACATGGCCATCACTCCCTCATGCCGGTATGCAGATCCATAGAATGGACAAGCAGGCGGATTTTGGAGCAGTATACCACAAGTCCCTTGGGAAGGAAAGACGGAGGCAGCGTGGAACGCAGTGTAGACATCCTTTACCGGGATGTTGCACGATGGCGGGAGGGACACACCGATGCAACTGGTAATGGTACCCATCGATCGCGTGCGCCAAGACCCGAGCCAGGCCCGCGGCTTGCGCAGCCTGGACAGCGTTGCGCTCCTGGGCCGTTCCATTGCGGAGGTAGGCATGCTCCACCCGATCCTCGTCCGCCCGTGCGAGGACGGCTCCTACCGGTTGGTCGCGGGCTACCGGCGGCTTCTGGCGGCGGCGGCGACGGGTCTTGTGGAAGTGCCGGCGATCATCCTCGCCGGAGACGCGCCGGCGATCCAGGTGCAAGTCGTGGAAAACCTGCAGCGGGAGGACTTGAATCCCCTGGAGAAGGCCACGGCGGTGAAGGCATATATGGACGCCGCGGGGCTTTCCAAGCGGGCGGCCGCCCAGAAGCTGGGCATTCCTCGCACCACCATCACCGACTGGCTGGACCTATTGGAAGTGGACGAGCGCTACCAACGGCTGGTCGTGGAGAACGCGGCGGGCGGCGACTCACCTTTGACGGTCTCCCACGTCGCTGAAGCGCGAGCGCTCGCGGCCCGCCTCGGGGCGCCGGGCATTGTCAACGCCTTGCTGGACGCGGTGTTGTTTTACCAGCTGAGCAAGGCGGAAACCCGCGAAGTCGCCCGCATCATCCGGGAGAACCGCCACATGTCTATCCGGGACGCCGTGCGCGTGATCCGCCCGAGCCTCGACGAGCCCGGCGGGGGTGCCGAGCAGGAGGAACTGCGCCCCGATGAGCAAAATCTCAAGCAACTCGTCCAGGCGGTGGAGCGGTCGACGGCCATGCTCAAGCGGATGCGCCATATGTCCGGGCGGTTCCTCACCGAAGCCCAGCGAGAGCAGTTGATTGCCCGGTTTCGCGAGCTCCAGGAGATGACGGAGCAGGCCATCGACCGCCTCATCAACCCGCCGCCGGCGGCGAAGCCCACCCGCAGCCGCCGGGGCCGGGCCAAGCACCACGTTTCCTGATCATACGCCCGGTGTCCCGAGAAACTGTATGAGCTCCCCGAACGTGGGGCTTGCGGCGTTGCGCACGTACCATCCCGAGGTGGCGACGCCGAGGGTCAGAGCATCCTGCGCATCGAGGCCCAGGGCCAAGCCTAGGCAGCAGCCGGCATTGAAGTTGTCGCCCGCTCCCGTAGTGAGCTTGGGCGTGGGCGTGTACGGCCCTTCGACCTCCCAGTAGCCGCCGTCAATGGACGCGGAGGCGCGGTCGGTGGGGTGGATGATGACCCCGTCAATGTCCAACGCAGCCGCGAGGGCCCGCGTCGCCGCCTCAAGCGGTGCTCCAGGCTGGGTTTCATCCTCGATTCCGAGGGCACGCCCCACCTCGACCGCCTCCTTGCGGTTAAGGCCGAGATAGGTGGTGAAGTAGGGCCGGAAGTTGCGCAACACGGCCAAGGCCTCGCGGATTTCCTCGGGTGACCGCTTCTGGGGATCAGCGAGGTCAAAGAAGGCGATCCGGCGGGGCGCGGCCTCCGGCAAACGCGGCGCGACCTCTGCGAGAAAACGGCGCCAAATATCGGTCATGGCCGGGATCATGGTCCAGTTGGTCATCGCGACAAGCCGTGCAGCGCCGCAGAACTCAACCCAGCGGTCCACGGGCACGCGGGTGAGCAGCCCATCCCAGGATAAGCCGTAGAGGTTCTCGAGCCTGCCGAGCATGAGCTTGCCGTCTTGAAACTCAAGGGCCTGGGTGTGGCCGGGGTTGGCCACCGATATAATCGTGGCTCGTTGGGCCAGCTCGTTGAAGACAGGATGGGGCTCGGGCAATCCAAGGGTGCCGATGCACGTTACGCCGGCGCCGCTTTTCGCCAGGGCAAGCGCCATGATGGGCCCGTTGCCGCCCAGCTTGACGGCGCGGGGTACGAGCTCCATGTTGGTGCTGAATCCAGCCGCCGCGGCGATGCGCTCCGCGAGCTTGGCGATGGTGGGCACGGGTGTGAAGTGCTGCGCGTCGGCGCGCTGGTCCACGACGCACAAGATCTCATCCACGAACCCGTCCAGGCCGACGACGGCCCGGATACTTTCAGGCCGGGCGTTTTGCTGCGTCAAGGACTGGACCGCGCGGGCGGCGGCTTCGGCGAAGGGTATGGCCATGGGAGGACCTCCTCGGGCTGAGGCATGTGGCAGTGTGGACAACCCGATCCTGTTATAACACGCCGGTCTGGCCCGTGTCAGGGCAGGAATTGCCATCCTCGCGCCAGAAGCGGAGCAAAGAGCCGGGGCTGGACCGGCACGAGGAGGAGGGGACGCCGTGGCGGAATCTGCGCGGCCAACGCGCATCGGGTTTATCGGACTTGGCATTATGGGCCGCTCGATGGCCCATAATCTTCTGCGCCGGGGGTTCACGGTAGCCGTCTGGAACCGCACTGCAGCCCGGATGGAGCCGCTGGTTGCGGCCGGCGCCCGGGCGGCTTCTTCACCCAAGGACGCCGCTAGGGACGCGGACGTAATCATCACGATGGTGACGGATTCGCCCGACGTGGAGCAGGTCATCCTGGGCCCGGACGGTGTCATCGAAGGCGCCCGCCCGGGCGCGGTCGTCATCGACATGAGCACCATTTCACCGGCCGTGACCCGCCGGATTGCCCGGCAGTTGGCCGAGCGCGGCATCGATATGCTGGACGCGCCTGTGACGGGCGGCGATGTCGGGGCCCGGGACGGAACGTTATCGATTATGGTGGGCGGCAAGGCCGACGTAGCCGCGCGGTGCCGGCCGGTGCTGGAGGCCATGGGGCGCACCATCGTCCACGTGGGCGATCATGGCATGGGCCAGCTGTGCAAGCTGTGCAACCAGGTGATCGTGGCGCTGAACCTGTTGGCCATGAGCGAAGGGCTCGCCTTCGCCGCCAAGGCGGGCGTCGACCTAGAAAAGATGCTGGCCGTCGTGCGGGCCGGCGCCGCCGGCTCATGGGCGCTGGACAACTTGGCGCCGCGGGTGCTGCGCGGCGATTACCGCCCCGGTTTCATGGTGCGGTTGCAGCAGAAGGACTTGCGGCTGGCGCTGGACGCCGCCGGGCAGATGCACTTGCCGCTGCCGGGCACAAGCCTTGTGCACCAGCTCCTCGCGGGCGTGGAAGCATACGGTGGAGACGATGACGGCACGCAGGCCCTGGTGCAGGTGCTGGAACGGCTCGGCAACGTGCGCATCGGTGCGGAATCGCCGGCTGACCCGCCACAGCCCGCCGGCCAGTCGATCTCGCCAGGCCCGGCGGATGCCGCAGGCACCGGCTAGGAGGCAGAGCATGAGCAAACGGCACCAGGGACACGCCAACCGGCTGATTCATGAGACCAGTCCGTATCTGCGCCAGCATGCGCACAACCCGGTCGACTGGTACCCATGGGGGGAGGAGGCCCTCTCGCGCGCCCGGGCGGAGAACAAGCCCATCCTCTTAAGCATCGGCTACAGCGCCTGCCACTGGTGCCACGTGATGGAGCGGGAGTCGTTCAGCGACCCGGAGATCGCCGCCATTATGAACGAGCACTTTGTCAACATTAAGGTGGACCGGGAGGAGCGGCCGGACCTGGATCACACGTACCAGCTCGCCGCGCAGGCCTTGTCGCGCCAGGGCGGCTGGCCGCTGACGGTCGTGTTGACGCCCGACTTGCGCCCGTTTTTTGCGGGGACGTACTTCCCTCCGGACGACCGCTGGGGCCGGCCGGGTTTCAAGCGGGTTCTGCAGACCCTGCACCGCGTCTATGCGTCGGAGACCCGCCGCGTAGAGGACGTTGCGGCCCAGGTCGCAGCGGCCCTGGCAAAGGCAAACCGGCTCGGCGGACCACCGGGGGCCGGCGTACCGGGCAAAGAGCGAGTCCGGGACGGCGTCGCCAGGCTGCTGGAAACCGCCGACCGGGCGTACGGCGGCTTCGGCGGGGCGCCCAAGTTTCCGGTCGCTACGAACCTGGCGCTGCTGCAGCGCTGGGGCTACCTGGAAGGTGACGCGGAGTGCCTTGCCCACGTGGACCTTACCCTCACGCGCATGCTGGAGGGCGGCATCTACGATCACCTGGGCGGCGGGTTTCACCGCTATTCGGTAGACCGCTTTTGGAGGGTGCCCCACTTCGAGAAGATGCTTTATGACAACGGCCTCCTGGCGGCGCTCTACCTTGAGGCGTGGCAGCGCACCGGAAACCGGAAGTACGCCCGGGTCGTGCGGGAGACGCTGGGGTACATCCTCCGGGAAATGACCGACCTGGCCGGCGGGTTTTACGCGGCCCAGGACGCCGACAGCGAAGGCGAGGAGGGGCGCTTTTTCGTCTGGCGGCCGGAGGAGGTGCGGGAGGCCTTGGGCGAGCCGCTCGCAGGCCTCTTCTGCCTGGCCTACGGCGTCACCGACCGGGGCAACTTCGAAGGCGGCGCCAGCGTCCTCCACCGCGCCATGTCCACGGAGGAGCTGGCCGGGCTCAGAGGCATGGAGCCTGAGGAGGTGGAGCAACGGCTCGCGCAAGCCCGCCGGCGACTTTTCACCGTGCGGGAAACGCGGGTGCGTCCCCAGCGGGACGATAAGGTGCTCGTGGCGTGGAACGGGCTTGTCATTTCCGCCCTGGCGCGCGCCGGCGCCGGCATGGGGGAGGAAGCGTGGATCGCGGCCGCCCGGCGAGCGGTCGCGTTTGTCCGGGAGCGGCTGTACTTGCCGCAAGGGGATTTGTGCCACAGCTGGGCGGGCGGGGGCGCATCCGCGCCCGGGTTTCTGGATGATTATGCATATCTTGCCGCCGCGCTGGTGGACCTGTACGAGGCGACTCTGGAAAGCGAGTACTTGGCGGAGGCGGAACGCCTGGCGCGGCGCATGATCGAGCTGTTCTGGGACAACGAGGAAGGCGGCTTGTTCATGACGCCGGCCGGCTACCCCGTGCCGCTGGCGCGTCCAAAAGAGTTGTGGGACGAGTCCACGCCGGCGGGCAATGGAATAGCGGCCATCACGTGGCTGAGGCTGCACGCCCTCACCGGCGGCGAGATGTGGCGCGTCAAGACGGAAGAGCTGCTTGCCGCGTTTGGCGGGCAAATCGCACGCAATCCTTGGGGGACAGGTTCGATGATTCTGGCCTTGGACCAGTACCATCGCGGCTTTAAGGAGATCGGCCTGATCGGACCGGTCTCCAGCGCGGCGGGGAGGGAACTGTTGGCCAAGATTCACCGGGTGTACATCCCCCACCGGGTCATCGCCGGCCACGACCCAGAGTCCGGGCGCACACCCCCGGGCTTCCTGCACGACCGGGCGCCCGTGGGAGGACGGCTCACGGCGTACGTGTGCGAAAACGTCAGCTGCTCGCCGCCTGTCACCCGCTGGGAAGACCTGCAACCGCTCCTCGGGATTGCCCCTTCCCCATCCCCCTCCGGGGATGGGGACGGCCACAGGAATCCGGCTTCGTCCCGCTGAACTGTCCGTCCCATCGTGGGTGACCGCAACGGAGGGAGCACGCACTGTGCCTTACGACCGGGACGCGGCTCAGCGCCGCGCATGGGCGCAATTCGTGCGCACGGGGGACTGCCCGCGCTCCGTCCGGCGGCCCATCGCAGCCAGCTGGCAGCGGTGCCGCGCCCTCGGGCTCGACCCGGGACACCCCGTGTTGGAGCCTCTTCCCATGCGAGCGCTGCGGGAGCGCCTGGCCGATTACGGGCCCCTTGTGGCGATAGCCCGGCCTGTCCTGCGGCAACTTAGGGCTTGGATCCACGCCGCGCGGCAGGCCGGCGCGGCCATACTGGCGGACGACGAAGGGGTTCTTTTGGCCGTCGCCGGCGGTCGAGGCTTTGAGCCGTGGCTCCTGCCCGGCCAGCGTCTCTCGGAGGCGACCGCGGGTACGTCGGCGGTGGCGCTGGCTTGCGGTGGCGCCCGGTTGGCCGTTGTCAGCGGACCGGAGCACTACTGCGCCGACTTTCACGACTGGGCGTGCTGCGCCGCACCCGTGCCGGTCAAGGGTGGGCGTTCCCGCGCCGTTTTGGCCTTGGCGGTGCAGGGTTGCCGCCTGCCGCAAGGTGCGGTGCACATATTGCGGGCGGCGGCCGAGATGTTGGGATGGGTGTGGAGCGCTTGGCAGGAAGGCTCAAGCGGGTCGGAATCCGACAGATCCATCGAGCCTCGTGTGACGGCAGTCCTCGAGCGGGTCGCGTCGTGGACCGTGCACGAGGTGCGCAATCCACTGGCGGCGGTACGGGCGTCCGCAGAGCTTGCGGCCATGCTGCAGGCCTCCGAGCGGCGCGAGGCCGTTCTCAAGCACGTGGTCTCCTCCATCGACGAGCTCGAAACGGTGCTGGCTGAGGTGCTGGGGGTCGTCCGCCCGGACCAGATGCCCCGCTCCGCCGTCGACCTGCTGGCGGTTGTCACCCAAGCGGCCCGGGAGCTGGAGGCGGGGGCGCGGCGCTCCGGCGTCAGCCTTAAGGTGAGTGCGCCAACGCGTGCACCGTTGATCTACGGCAACGACCGCCTGTTGCGGTATGCTCTGGACCAGTTGCTCCGCAGGGCCGTGCGGGGCACGCCCAGCGGCGGGGTGGTCCACGTGCGCTGCGAGCACCGGCGCCGCCAGGGAAACCTGATCGTCCGGATCAGCCATCCCGCCGGCGGCGAAGGGTGGACCGGCGGGCTTGCGGACTCAGCCGAGTTTTTCCTGGTCCAGCGTATTATCGGCGCCGCCCACGGAGGGCGGGTCTCGATGCAGACCCGACCGGGAGCCGGGACGATTGTTCGCGTGGAACTGCCGGCCGCCGGCTCAGCCGGGAGCGGATGATTAGGAAAAGTTACCGCGTAGTGGACGAGGCGGCCTTGCGGCCGCCGTAGTATGGTTATGGTACCGGTTCAAACGGATGTGGCAGGGAGGATGACCTAATGGCACGCCGAGCTGTGGCCGCGGAGAACGGCGCCAAGCCCTTTTGGGACGCGGAAGACTTGGTCGGCCAGGTGACCAAGAACGATCGTGGTGAAGTGATCCAGGTGCGACGGACGGAAAAGTCCGGGCGCGTGTACGTGGACGTGCGGGTGTTTTACCCGGGCAACGACGGGGAACTGCTGCCGGGGAAAGGCATCGCCCTCCCGGCTGACTTGGCCGATGAAGTTGCCGGCCTCATCCTGCAGGCGACTGAGGCGGCACGGCGCTAAGGCCTTTCCTCCGGCGCCCTTACCAAACGCACGACGGCGATCTCCGGCGGGCAGAACAACCGGCCCCGCAGGCCGCTGGTTCCGATTCCCCGCGTGACGAACATCGTCGTGCGTCCCCGCCGGAATAGGCCGGCGCCGAAGCGGCCCCGGCGGGTGTTGGTGATGATCGGCACGCCTCCCGGCAGGCATATTTGCCCGCCATGGGTGTGGCCGGCGAGTACGAGGTCGACGCCGGCTCTGGCCGCGGCCGGGAAAATGTCCGGCGAGTGCGCCAGCAGAATGCGCGGTTCGCCTTGTTCGCCGGCAGGCGGCAGGACATGCGACAACGCCTGCTGGAGATCGTCGCGGCCGGTGTGGGGATCGTCGACGCCGATGATCCAGACCCGGCGGCCGCGGTGGCGGATAACGTCAGCTCCGTTTACGAGGAGCCGGACTCCCGCCCGGGCGAGGTCGTTGGCGAGGGAACGGGTGTTGACCTGCGGCAGGTAGTCGTGGTTGCCGAGAACGCCGTACACCACTCGGTCACGGCCGATCTCCATCACGATGGGAATAAGCGCCGTGGCACCCGCGGCCGCACCGAGGAAGTCGCCCGTCAAGGCGACGGCGGGGGTTGGAACGGACCGCACCGTCTGGACAAGTGCCTGCTCAAACGGTCCCCAGCCCCGCAGGTGCAGGTCCGAAAGGTGCAGGATCGTGAAGCCGTCGAGTTCGGGCGGCAGGCCGTCAACCGGTACGTCCACTCGGGTGATCGTGAGCGATCCGGCTTCGGTTCGCGCCCGCAGGCCGAGCCAGACGAAAAGGATCACCGCCCCGATGGCCAACAACCACAGATACATGTCGTCTCGCCGCCCTTTCCGACGCCGGCCGGGGGTTGCCCAGCCGCGGCTCCGTGGACACGTACACCGCGACGGCCGCATCTCCTGCCTGAACGCAGGAATCGACCTGGGGGCCAGCGAAGCGGACCCCAACACGCGTCGCGCTCCGGCCCCACATGCGAGGGGGGCGAGACGGTGGGCGGCGAGCGTTGTCTGCCAGCGGAGCGAGATCGGATCGCTGCACACGTGGACTGCCTGCGAAAACGTTTGCTGTGTGCTTATGATGCCAACGATCAGTCGACCGTCGAACACCTCATGGCACAAATCGACCAACTCATCGCGAGCGACGTCCAGCTGCAACTAAAGATGAGAAAACCTGCGGTAAGCGGAGCGGAAGGCGAGAGCTAGTGCCTGCGGGGCCGGAGCGTCGACTGCCTTTTGCCCTCCGCAGCCGTGCGGCGACGATCCCTACCGGGGCTGCTGGTCGAACCACCGTTCAAAGAGGCCGTCGAAATCCGCGGGCGGCAGGCGGCTGCCGTAGATGTAGCTCTGCGCGAAGCTGCCGCTGACGCCCATTTCCAGCAGGGGCGCGACAACCGCTGCCGTGTAGAGGTTCCCGCCGGCGTGGTGCTGGTCGCTTGCCAGCCACGCCCACAGGTCAAAGATGGTGAACGCTCCGCTCGAGGCGGCCCGCACCTCGATGTCGATCAAGAAGGCCACAAGGGGCGCCCGGTATGCCAGGACTCGTTGACCGGCGTGGGACGGGGGCGACTCAAGGCCCGCCGATACGAGGGACGGCCACGCGGCTCCGGAATAGTGCAGGCCGTTGGAGTGCAGGGCCCGGAGGCTCTGGTACATTTCGTCGACCGTGAGGAAGCCGATGTCGAACAGAAGCGCAAGTCCTCCGTACTCGGCCACTCCCGCTTGCAGCCAGCGGGCGTCCGGAGCCAGCGGCAGCGTACGCTGGATGAGCCAACCGACCAGATCTCGGGCCGCATGCTTGCGCCACCAGTTGAACGTGCCGGTGCCAACCCAGTGGACGATAGTATGGTCGGCCGCCAATTGGCTGACGATGAGCGGATTGAGGCGCAGCGCCCCGGGGTAGCGCAGGATGGCCAGGGTGAGATCCGACGGCGGTGTCGGGATGCCTTTGGCGGTCAGTCCCTCCAGCATGGCCTGCACCGACCATGCGAGCTGGCCCGTGTCCCATGGGGGGTCATTGGACACGATGAGCGTCAGCTCGCCGCCGGGCAACGGATACCGGGTCACGACGAGCTGGCCCAGCAGCAGCACCGCTTCTTTTCCGGGGTCCAAGACGATAGGCTGCCCCGTTTCTACCGGTCCCGTGTCCCCCACATAGGCCCGCCACCCGTCCGGGAGACGCAGAACGATCTCTTGCCGGCGCGCGGGAAATCCGGCGACCTCCAAGAACGCGTCGCGCCCGACGAGCCAGACTACGTTATCGGAACGCACCGACGCGAGTTCTGTGCCGGGCCAGGTAGACGGACTCCATAGCGACGGCGATAAGTTCAGGCGGTAGGATACCACGAGGCTTTCCGCGTCGGTCGCCCGCACGTGGAAGCGACCGGCGGCAGGCTGCTCGACCGTCGCGGGCCGCCCGTCGGCAGTGTGGACCGTGATCTCCAGGAGGCGGGGACCGTCGGTGCCCGCGGCCACCGTGGGGAAGTGGAGCTCGAGCAACGGCGGTGGCGCCGGGACGATCATCTCCACGTGCACGGGACCGGCCGGATCCGGACTGACGGAAACGGTGTAGCGCAAAACCGGCGCGCCCGTCGTCTGGGCGGAAACCGCAGGCCCGTGGGCCACCGGCACACAAAGGCCGGCGAGAAGCAGCAACACGAGCAGCGTCCGCACGCCGCGCGCCACCCCCGACAATCTCACTGCACCCCCAACCTGGATAAAACTCCGCATATTCCTTGGACCCTCACAAGCCCCCGATCCTTAACAAAGGTTCGGACCGGCAGGCGATATATCCTCTTCGTGTTCTATCCCATGGGCGATTGCTCGCCGCCGGCCGGAAGGAGAGACTGCCAGGTGGTCGTATAATTCGTATAACATTTGTTGGCAGTTATTGCCGCAAATATTCACGAGGATGGTGGCGGATGGGTGAGTCAGGGCGGCGAGTTGCCGTCATCACGGGTGCGGCGTCCGGGATCGGCAACGCGATCGCGCGCCGGTTTGTGCAAGACGGTTATTGGGTGGGGCTGCTCGATCGGGATAAGGCCGCGGCCGAGCAGGCGTTGACGGCTTTGGGCGGTGCGGACGCCGGTGCGGTGCTGGCGGCGGACGTAAGCGACGAGGAGGAGATGAAGGCGGCGTTCCAAGCCGTCGGCGACCGGTGGGGGCGTCTTGACGTGCTCGTCAACAACGCCGCGGTTCCCCAGCGGCCCACGCCCATTCTCGAGCTGGACGCGGCCGCGTGGGACCGCATCATGGCGGTGAACGTGCGGGGCGTGTTTCTCGGCATGAAGCTGGCCATACCGCTGATGCAGGCAGCCGGCCGCGGGAGTATTATCAACATCGCTTCGGTGGCGGCGCTGCGGCCCCGCCCGGGCCTTAACGCGTACTGCGCCAGCAAGGCCGCGGTCATTGGGCTGACCAAGGCGGTCGCACTGGAGCTCGCGGCGACAGGCATTCGCGTCAACTGCATCGCCCCCGGACCCGCCGATACGCCGATGTTGCCCGAGTTCATGGCGGACCCCGCTTCGCCGGCGGCCCGGCGGGTGTTCATCGATTCGGTGCCCTTGGGTCGGCTCATCCGGCCGGAGGAGATCGCCGCGGCCGCGGCTTACCTGGCCTCGGACGATGCCGCGGCGGTGATCGGGGCCGTGCTCAACGTGGACGGTGGCCGCCATGTCTGATACGAACGTCCATGGCGTGCCGGCGGAGCGGATCCCGGAGTGGGTGCCTGCGATCATCGGTGGGCGCGAGGAAGCGGCGCAGGCGGGGGAGACCTTTCCGACGCTCAACCCGGCCAACGGCCAAGTCCTCGCCCAGGTCGCGCGCGGCCGCGAGGCCGACATCGATCGCGCCATCGCCGCGGCCAGAGGTGCGTTTGAGGCGACCTGGCGCCGTGTCGCCCCGGCGGAGCGGGGGCGCGTCCTCGCTCGGGTCGCCCAAGGGCTTTTGAGCCGCCTGGAGGATTTTGCCCTCTGGGAAACGCTGGATACGGGCAAGCCGCTGTCGCAGGCACGAGCGGATGTACGGGCGTGCGCGCGGTATTTCGAGTACTACGCCGGCGCGGCGGACAAGGTCTTTGGGCAAACGATCCCGGTCGACAGCGACTACCTTGCCTACACGCTCCGGGAGCCGTGGGGCGTGTGCGGCATTATCATCCCTTGGAACTATCCCTTGCAGATCATGGGACGAACCGTCGCCGCCGCGCTGGCCGCCGGCAACACGGTCGTCCTCAAGCCCGCCGAACAGGCCCCGCTAACGGCGGTTCAGCTCGCGCGCATGGCGCTGGACTGCGGTCTGCCGCCGGGCGTGTTTAACGTGGTACCGGGCTTCGGCGCCGATGCAGGAGCGCACCTCGCCGGCCACCCGGGCATCGACCATCTCAGCTTCACGGGCTCGGTCGCAACCGGCACCCGGGTGATGGAGGCTGCCGCCCGGCGCATCACGCCCGTGACGCTGGAGCTCGGCGGGAAGTCGCCCCAGATCGTCTTTGCCGACGCAGACCTCCAGCAGGCGCTCGACACGACGGCGCGGGCGATCTTGCAAAACGCGGGGCAGACATGTTCGGCCGGGTCGCGCCTGTTGGTGCAGCGGGCGATTCACGACGAGGCCGTCTCCTACCTGGCGGAGGCGTTTCGTCGCGTCCGCATCGGTCCCGGCCTGGAAGATCCCGATCTCGGCCCCCTCATCACCGCCCAGCAGCGGGAACGGGTCCTGCGCTTTGTGCAAGGCGCCGTGCAGGACGGAGCCCGACTCGCCTACGGCGGAACCGTCCCCGATGACCCGGCCCTCTCGGGCGGGTACTTCTTTGCACCGACCCTTCTTGCCGGCGTCCAGCCGGGCATGGCCGTAGCGTGTGAGGAAGTGTTCGGTCCGGTGCTGGTCGTGCTGTCCTTTGAGGATGAAGCCGACGCGGTGCGGCTAGCCAACGGCACGGAGTATGGCCTGGTGGCGGGCGTGTGGACACGCGACGCGGGTCGTGCGCACCGCGTCGCTGCCCAGATGATGGCCGGCCAAGTGTTTGTCAACTGCTATGGTGCCGCGGGCGGCGTGGAACTGCCTTTCGGCGGTTACAAACGCAGCGGCTTCGGCCGGGAGAAAGGGATGGAGGGGCTACTCTCCTACACCCAGTTGAAAACGGTGGCCTTGAGAATGTGAAACGGTGCAGCCCGGCGCCGTCCGCCGCCTGGGCTGGCGCGGGCGGGAAAAGCGTGCTTGGCGAGAGAAGCGTTGCTTCGGGGAGCCGGGCGCGGCCGGCCCCACGGGCAGCAGCAGAAAGGGGGAGCTCCATGGCGCTTCAGTTTGAGCACACTGACCGGTTTCTCAAGGAAACACGGCTTTATCAGCCCGACGAGGCCACCGTCGCGGGCGCCAACATCACGGCTTACATGCACAGCAAAGGCTTTGCCACGTGGGACGAGCTATACCGGTGGTCGATCTCGAACCCGGAGGCGTTTTGGAGCGAGATGGCCGCCCAACTCGAGTGGATGAAGCCGTGGCATACGGTGCGCCGGTGGGAGCCGCCTTATGTGCAGTGGTTCGTCGGTGCCGAGTGCAACATCGTGCACAACGCGCTGGACCGGCACATGCGCACGGCCGTGCGCAACAAGGTGGCGTTTTACTGGGAAGGCGAAGACGGATCCCGGCGGACCATCTCCTATGCTGACCTGTACCGGGAAGTCAACAGGGCGGCCAGCGCCTTGAGCAAACTCGGCATCGCCAAGGGCGACCGGGTCATCATCTACCTGCCCCGCATCCCGGAGCAGATTGTCGCCATGCTGGCTGTAGCTCGGCTCGGAGCGGTGCACTCGGTCGTCTATTCGGCCTTCAGCGCACAGGCTCTGCGGGATCGGGTCAACGACGCTCAAGCCAAGGCGGTCATCGCCTGCGACGGGTACTATTACCAAGGAAAGCTCGTCGAGCGCAAGCGGGTCGTCGATGAGGCGCTGCAGGGGAACGACACCGTGCAGCACGTCGTCGTCGTGCGCCGTACCGGCGCCGACGTCCCGTGGCAGCCGGACCGCGATGTGGACTGGTCGGATCTGGTCGCGACCGGGGAAGCGAATCATCCGGTGGAGCCCGTAGACAGCGAACATCCGCTGTTTACCCTCTACACGTCCGGCACGACGGGCAAGCCCAAAGGCGTCGTGCACACCCACGGCGGGTACATGGTGGGCGTCTACACCACGACCCGTTTCGTATTTGACATCAAGCCGGACGACGTGTTCTGGTGCACGGCCGATCCCGGCTGGGTCACAGGCCACAGCTACATCGTCTACGGCCCCCTGATCAACGGGGCGACCAGCGTCTTTTACGAGGGGGCACCGACGTACCCGGACCCCGGCCGTTTCTGGTCCATCGTCGAGCGTTACGGTGTGACCATCTTTTACACGGCCCCGACGGCCATCCGGGGCCTGATGCGCTACGGCGAGCAGTGGCCGGCGCGACACGACTTGTCGAGCCTGCGGTTGCTCGGGTCGGTGGGCGAGCCCATCAACCCCGAGGCGTGGGTTTGGTACCGGGAAAACATCGGGCGGGATCGGGTGCCTATCATGGATACGTGGTGGCAGACGGAAACCGGCAGCATCCTCATTACGCCGACGCCCATCACGCCGCTGAAACCGGGTTCGGCCACGCGCCCGTTCCTCGGCATCGAGGCCGACGTCGTGGACCGCGGCGGCAAGCCCGTCGGTCCCAACCGGGGCGGGTACTTGGTCATTAAGCAGCCGTGGCCGTCCATGATGCGGACCATTTTCAACGACCCTAAGCGCTACGAGGTGTACTGGAACACGATCCCCGGCATGTATTTCGCCGGCGACGCCGCCCACAAGGACGACGACGGGTACTTCTGGATCCAGGGGCGCGTCGACGACGTCATCAGCGTCTCCGGCTACCGGCTCGGCAGCATGGAGATCGAAAGCGCTCTGGTGGGCCACCCGGCGGTGGCCGAGGCGGCCGTCATCGGCAAGCCGCACCCGGTCAAAGGCGAGTCCATCAAGGCGTTTGTCATCCTGCGGAAGGGGCATGCGGGCGGCGACGAGCTCGTGGCGGATCTCAAACGGTTTATCCGGGAGAACATCGGGCCCATCGCGGTGCCCGACGAGATCCAGGTGGTGGAGAGCTTGCCCAAGACCCGCAGCGGCAAGATCATGCGCCGGCTGCTGAAGGCGCAGGAGCTTGGCCTTCCCATCGGCGACGTATCCACGCTGGAGGAGTAGGCGGGGCGCGCAAGCGTGATGGGCCCGGGTTGCGGGCGGGTTACCAGCGGCCGGCATCGGCGTGGGTGCCGGCCGCTTCGCGCGTGCAGGCAGCGGCGGGGAAAAGGGACAAACGTCCCTTTTTCTCGCCTCTGGGCAACGGTATGGTGATCGCGGACCTAAGGACGCCACCATCCCCAAAGACAGGAGCCGTGCCCATGCCCAACTGGAACGACCGTTTCTTGCGAGCTTGCCGCCGGGAACCGGTGGACCGGACGCCGGTGTGGTTTATGCGGCAGGCCGGCCGGTACCAGGCTGAGTACAGGGCGCTGCGGGAGCGGTACACGCTGCTCGAGATCTGCCGCGATCCCGAGCTGTGCGCGCAGGTAACGCGGCTTCCCGTGGAACAGCTGGGCGTGGACGCGGCGATCCTGTTTTCGGACATCATGGTCCCCCTGGGGCCAATGGGCGTCGACTATGAGCTCAAGGAGAACGTCGGCCCCGTCGTCGCCGCTCCCGTCGCCCGCATGGCGGATGTGGAGCGGCTGCGGCCGCTCGTCCCTGAAGAATCCCTTAACTACGTTCTGACCACCATCCGGCTGCTCGTCCGGGAGCTGCCGGTGCCCCTGATCGGGTTCGTCGGCGGGCCGTTTACATTAGCCAGCTACCTAATCGAAGGCCAGCCGACGCGCGCATTTCTCAAAACGAAGGCCTTGATGCACGGGGAGCCCAAGGTGTGGCATGCTCTCCTGGAGCGCTTGACCGACATGGCGGTGCGCTACCTGCGGGCGCAAGCCGCAGCCGGAGCGCATGCGGTGCAAGTGTTTGACAGCTGGGTCGGCTGCCTGGCGCCCGCGGACTACCGTGCCTTCGTCCTGCCCCACATGCAGCGCCTGTTCGCGGAAACAGGTGATCTTGGCGTTCCCCGCATCCACTTTGGCGTCAACACGACGAGCCTGCTCCCGTTGATGCGGGCGGCGGGCGGTGAAGTGATCGGCGTCGACTGGCGGGTCGCTCTAGCGGACGCCTGGAAGCTGGTGGGGTACGACGTCGCCATACAGGGAAACCTGGACCCGGCGCTCCTTTTCGCCCCCGACGACGTCCTGCGCCGGCGGGTGCAGGACATCTTGGCCAGTGCCGGCGGCCGTCCGGGGCACATTTTCAACCTCGGCCACGGGGTGCTGCCGCAGACGTCGCCCGAGCGGCTGCGCCGGGTGGTGGAGTGGGTGCATTCCATGGGAGGGAACAGCCATGAGCAGTGAGCGGATCGGCGTGCTCCTGATGGCCTACGGGACGCCGGAAAGCCCCGAGGAAGCCGAACCGTACTTGACCCATATCCGTGAGCACTACACCTATATCAAAGGCGACAAGCGGCCTTCGCCCGAGATGGTGGCGGATTTGCAGGCCCGCTACCGGCTCATCGGCGGCCGCTCGCCGCTCCTGGCCATCTCCCGCGCCCAGGCAAACGCCCTGGAGCGGCGGCTTGCGGAGACCGCCGGGACGAGCGGGGCTCAGTTCCGCACCTACGTCGGCATGAAGCATTGGCACCCCTTCATCCACGACGTCATTGAGCGGATGGCGAAGGAGGGTGTTCGCAAAGCCGTCGGCATCGCGCTGACGCCCCAATATTCCCGGCTCAGCGTCGGCGGCTACATCCACGCGGCCCAGGAGGCCATCGAGCAGGCGGGGGCCGGGATCGAGATGCGCTTTGTCGAGCACTGGCACGATCGGCCGGCGTTTCTGGCGGCCCTCGCGCGGCGGGTGGAAGCGGCCCGCACCCTCTTCCCGGAGGAGCAGCGGGCCGACTTGCCGGTCGTTTTCACGGCCCACAGCCTGCCGGCCAAGATCCGCGAGTGGAACGATCCGTACCCGCGGCACCTGGAGGAGACGGCGCGCGGCGTGGCCGAGCGGGCGGGCATTCGCCGCTGGTTCGTGGCGTGGCAAAGCAAGGGCTCGACGCCGGTCCCGTGGCTTGAGCCCGAGCTTCCCGAGGTGCTTGCGCAGCTCAAGGACGGCGGCGACCGCGCCGTGCTCATCTGCCCGGCGGGCTTTGTGGCCGATCACCTGGAAGTGCTTTACGACATCGACATCGAAGCGAGGCGGATGGCCGCGGAAATGGGCATGCAACTCGAGCGCACCGCTTCGCTCAACGCGGCGGACGATCTGATCGACGTCCTGGCCGAACTGGTGCGGGAGCAGGCCGCCCAGGCGGGCTGGTAGGCGGCCGGGTCGCGCCGTTGGGCGCGCGGGATACGACCGGATCGAGCCGAAGCATGAGGGCAGCGCATCGGGGGCGGGGCTCGATGAGCGGGGAAACACCCCACGTGGCCATCATCGGCGGCGGCATGACGGGCGTCGCCGCCGCTTTCTTTCTGCAGGAAACCGCCCGGGAGCAAGGGCGGCCGCTGGCCGTCACCGTTATTGAGGCGAGCGGCCGCCTGGGCGGGAAAGTCCTAACCGACCGCGTCGACGGCTTTTTCATCGAAGCGGGGCCCGATTCTTTTCTCGCCCGCAAACCGTGGGCGCGGCAGTTGGCCGAGCGGGTCGGGCTGGGCGACGACCTTGTGCCCACGGATCCGCGGCACCGGCACACGTTTGTCCTCGGCCGGGGCCGGCTGCACCCGATCCCCGAAGGACTGTTCATGTTCGTGCCCGTGCGGCTCGGCGCCTTCGCGCGCACGCGGCTCATCTCGCCCTGGGGCAAAGCGCGCATGGCGCTGGAGCCCCTGGTCCCCAAGGGGCCTGAGGGCGACGAAACGATTGCTGCCTTCGTTACCCGGCGGGCGGGCCGGGAGGCCTTGGAGCGGCTCGCGGAGCCGCTACTTACTGGGATCTATTCGGGCCGCGCAGACCGGCTTAGCATCCTTTCGACGTTTCCGCAGCTCAAAGAGATGGAGCAGCGGGCGGGAAGCCTGTGGAAAGGCTTCATGAGCGGGCCCAGGGCGCAGGCAGGCGGCGGGTCGGCCTTCTTGTCCCTGCGCGGGGGCTTGGACTCCCTCGTGCAGGCCGTCGCCCGGCGCCTGGACGCGGTCACGGTGCGCACGGGAGTCAAAGTGACGAGACTTGCCCTCGCCGACGCCGCGGCCGCTCCCGGCGAACCCAAGGCGCCCGCCGGCGCGGGCCGCGACCGGTACCGGCTCGCTTTGTCCGACGGTACCTACGTTGCCGCCGACGCGGTGATCGTGGCGACACCGGCGTTTGCCGCGGCCGACCTCATCGAGCCGATCTGTCCGGAGGCGGCGCCGCACCTGCGGGCGATCCGTTTCGTGTCCACCATCACGTGCGTCCTGGGCTATAACCGCGCAGATCTACAGCACCCGCTGAACGGCAGCGGGTTTCTCGTACCCCGCAAGGAAGGGCGGCCCATCACCGCCTGTACGTGGGTGTCGTCCAAGTGGGCGCATGCGGCCCGGCCGGACCAAGCCCTCATCCGGTGCTATCTCGGACGGGACGGTGAGCAGGAGGTCATGGGCTGGTCCGACGACAAGGTCGTCGCGGCGGTGCGCAACGAGTTGCGGGAGCTCATGGGCATCACGGCTGCGCCCCAGCTGGTGCGGGTGTACCGCTGGGAGCGGGCGATGCCCCAGTACGAAGTCGGCCACCGGGAGCGGGTCGCCGCGATCGAGCGGGCCGTGGCCAAGCGGCCCGGCATCGTCTTGGCCGGGGCGTCGTATCACGGCGTCGGCGTCCCCGACTGCGTGCGTCAAGGCCAACAGGCAGCAGAGCGCGTATTGTTGCTCATTTCCGAAAAGGACGGTATGACCCCGGCGTAGAATAGCGGTG
>ERZ777003.808-NODE-808-length-56269-cov-14.298040_pt1 | contig 56269 bp, 44 predicted proteins | sample MGYA00374956_ERZ777003 | MGnify/ENA primary metagenome ERZ777003 (study PRJEB29302, sample SAMN06268252) | bioreactor metagenome | isolation source: Joint BioEnergy Institute, California, USA | place: USA:Joint BioEnergy Institute, California, USA | collected...
GAGGAGCGGTCACGGTCTCGTTCCACCTCGCGTCGCGACCGACCGCCGACGTCACGTTCCCGCTGTCGGTCTCGAACACCGCCGAGGCCGAGGTGAGCGCCGGCTCGATCACCTTCACGCCGGACGACTGGAGCACGCCCAAGACCGTGACGGTGACGGGCAAGGACGACGGCATCAACGATCCCTCGGTCGGCTACTCCCTCGTGATCGGGCCCGGGACGAGCGCCGACGGGAAGTATGCCGGGCTCGATCCGCCGGACATCGCCCTCACGAACGTCAGCAAGTGCGGGGACGGCGTCGTCGAGACGTACGAGCAATGCGACGACTCGAACGACGCGAAGTGCGACGGCTGCGAGTCGTGCGAGCTCCGACGTGCCGTGAAGCTCACGGGTCTCAGCGAGGGCGCCTCGTACATCGCGGGGCCGACGGCGACGGCGGAGCTGCAGGGATCGATGTGCGTCGAGCTGTGGGCGCGACTGACCGCCAACGCCGACCTCGTGACCGCGTACACGAGTGGCAGCGACGGACTGTTCCTCCTCCGTTGTGCGGACGGGCACGCGATGTTCGCGGCTCAGGCCCTTGGCTACGGCGTCGTGTCCGCGTGGGGACCGGTGACGTGCGCCGACGGCATCTTCCACCACTTCGCGGGCTGTCGCGAGGTCGTCGGAACGACCGTGACCCATCGGGTGTTCGTCGATGGGGCGCTCGTCGCGGAGGCGACCGAGACGACGGCGTACGTGGGCAGCGCGGACGTGCAGATCGTCGTTGGAGGCCCGCTTTTCATCGCGCATGTGTCCGGGCTCCCCGGAACCGTGGACGAGCTCCGAATCTCGACGATCGACAGATACAAGAGCAGCTTCGTGCCGGCGCGCCGCTTCACGAGCGACGCGAACACCTACCTGCTCGGGCACATGGACGAGCCCGGCACGGGAACGGACATCGTGGACGCCTCGGGCAACGGCCGCAACGGAACGATCGTGGGCGCGAACGCGACCCGCGTGCCCGACACCGGCTACCAGCCCGCGATGTGTCAGTGAGAGGGCCTCAGGCCTCGGCGATAGGCCTCGGGCCTCATGAAAGTAGCGCCTGCGAAGCGGCGAGCCGATCGAAGGGCCCCATCCTCAGTCGAACCTCGACGCTCGAAGCAAGACCGAGCTGCCGCGAGCTCCGCAGCGCGCTCCCGCTGAGGACCGAGGACTGAGGACTGAAACCTGACTCCCCTGGAGCCTGGAGCCTCGCTCAGCGCGTCTCGGTCCGATAGTTCGGCGCCTCCTCCGTGATGATCACGTCGTGCACGTGGCTCTCACGGAGCCCCTGCGAGGTGCAGCGGACGAACTTCGCCTTCGTGCGAAGCTCCCGGATCGTCCGGCAGCCCGTGTAGCCCATGCCGGCGCGCAGGCCGCCGATGAGCTGGTGGATCATCGACGCGAGCGAGCCGCGATGGGGCACGCGTCCCTCGATGCCCTCGGGCACGAGCTTCTCGTCCGCGGTGCCGCCCTGGCCGTAGCGGTCCTTGCTGCCCTTGCGCATCGCGCCGAGCGAGCCCATGCCGCGGTACACCTTGTAGCTGCGGCCCTGGTAGAGGACGAGGTCGCCGGGCGCCTCGTCCGTGCCCGCGAAGAGCGAGCCGATCATGACGGCGGACGCGCCGGCGGCGATCGCCTTCGTGATGTCGCCCGAGTACTTCACGCCGCCGTCGGCGATGATCGGAACGTCGTATCGGTCGGCGACGCGCGCGCAGTCGCTGATCGCGGTGATCTGCGGGACGCCGACGCCCGCGACGACGCGCGTCGTGCAGATGCTGCCCGGCCCGATGCCGACCTTCACGGCCGCCGCGCCCGCGTCGATGAGCGCCTCCGTCGCCTCGGCCGTCGCGACGTTGCCCGCGATGACGGGCACGTCGTAGCGCTTCGTCACCGCGCGCACCGTCTCGAGGACGCCCTTCGAGTGCCCGTGCGCCGTGTCGACCACGATGACGTCGACGCCGGCGGCCACGAGCGCCTCGACGCGCTCGTCGCGGTCGGGGCCCGGGCCGATCGCGGCGCCGACGCGGAGCCTGCCCTTTCCGTCCTTGATCGCGAGCGGGTTCCGATCGGCCTGGAGGATGTCCTTGATCGTGATGAGGCCGACGAGCTTGCCACCGTCGACGACGAGCAGCTTCTCGATGCGGTTCTTGTGGAGCAGCTCGCGCGCCTCCTCGGTCGTGACGCCGGGAGAGACCGTGACGAGCTCCTTCGTCATCAGCGCGCTGACCGGCTGATCGAGGTTGCGCTCGAAGCGGATGTCGCGCGCCGTGAGGATGCCGACGGGGCGATCGCCCTCGACGACGGGGAGGCCCGACACGTCGTGCTCGCGCATCGTCGCCAGCGCCTCGCGAAGCGGCTGGCTGGGCCGCACCGTGACCGGCGAGAGCACCATCCCGCTCTCGGCGCGCTTCACGCGCTCGACCTCGCGGGCCTGGTCGGCCGGCGACATGTTCTTGTGGAGGATGCCGATCCCGCCCTCGCGCGCCATCGTGATCGCCGCGCGCGCCTCCGTGACCGAGTCCATCGCCGCGCTGACGAGCGGGATGTTGAGCTCGACGCCCCTGCAAAGCCTCGTGCGGACGTCGACGTCTTTTGGAAGCACCTCGCTGTAGGCCGGGACCAGGAGTACGTCGTCGAACGTCAGGCACTCACGGAGGCTGTCTTCGAGCATGCGCGGCCAATTAGCGCGCGCAAGAGCCGAAGGGAAGCCACGGCGGGCCACTCGGGTGTTCCCCGGCTCGAAGCGGAAGCGTCCTCTCATCCGGCCGCGCTGACGCAATCCCCGAACCGCTCTCGTGCTCGCTCGGTCCGGGGACGGGGACGGGAACGGGAACGGGGTGTCCGGTTGCGCCGAGGAGAGCGCGAACGGTGTTGGTGCTCGTCGGGGAGGCGGAACGGCCGATGAACGCGGACGGGTCTGGGTGGCCTACTCGGGGACCTTGTTCCCCTTCTTGACCTCCGCCGCCCGGTACTCGTCGAGCCCCTCGCAGAAGCTGTGCGCGACCTCCGGGTCGAATTGCGTCCCGGAGCAGCGCTCTATCTCGGCGACGGCGACCTCGTGAGGAAGCGCCCGGCGGTAGGCGCGGTCGCTCGTCATCGCGTCGTAGGTGTCGGCGACGGCGATGATGCGCGCCATCAGCGGGACGTCCTGGCCCTTCAGGCCGAGCGGATAGCCGCGGCCGTCCCAGCGCTCGTGGTGGAGGTGGACGCCCGGGATGAGCGGGTGGAGGAACTTGATCGGCTCGAGGATGTCGCGGCCGTAGCCGGGGTGGCGCTTGAAGGCCTCGTACTCCTCCTGCGTGAGCTTGCCCGGCTTGTTGAGGTTGAGCACGCAGCCGATCTTGCCGATGTCGTGCATCAGCGCGCTCTGGCGGACGATCTCGACCTGCTCGGGCGGCAGGCCGAGGCGCGTCGCGAGGTACATCGCGTACGTGGCGACGCGCTCCGAGTGGCCCGCCGTGTAGCGGTCCATCTTGTCGATGGCCTTCGCGAGGCCCTCGATCGTCTGCTGGAACGTGGCGCGGAGATCCTCGTAGAGGCGCGCGTTCTCGATCGCGGCCGCGGCGCGCGAGCCGACGATCGAGAGCAGCTTGCGCTGGCCCTCGTCGAAGCGCTTGCCCTTCGTGAAGCTCGCGACCGCGATCCAGCCGAGAAGGCGGTTCTTCATCCGCAGCGGGACCGCGATGAGCGACTCGACGGCGACATCCGGCTCCGTCTCGAAGAAGCGCAGCACTCGGTCGCGGCCGTGCTCGAGCAGCGTCGAGTCCTCGGCGAGGTGCTTGATGAACGCCTGCGGCGAGAGCTGCCCCAAGGACGAGCTGTCCTTGATCTCGCGCATCGCGCCGGTGCGCATGTGCTTCGGCGGGACGAGGCGCTGGCGCTCGAAGTACCCGCCCTCGCCGTCGTCGAGCCACGTCGACGCGAGGTCGCCGTGGATCTCGTGGATCGCCGTCTCGCCGACCGTCGCCAGGACCTCCTCGAGTGAAAGGCTCGCGGCGATCGCCTCGCTGACCTTGTAGAGCGAGAGCGCCTCTTTGAGACGGAGGTTCTCCGCAGCGAGGCGCTGCTTCTCGAGACCGCGCTGTACGACGTGGATGACCTCCTCGACCTTGAACGGCTTGAGGATGTAGTCGTACGCGCCGCGCTTCATCGCGTCGATCGCGGTCTCGACCGTGCCGAAGCCGGTCATGATGACCGTCAGCGCGTTCGGCGCCGTGTTGCCGATCTGCTCGAGCAGCTCGATGCCGCCCATCCTCGGCATCTTCAGATCGCTGATGACGAGGTCGTAATGGGCGTGATTCAGCTCGTTGAGCGCCGCCTGGCCATCCTCGGCGGTGCGGACCACATAGCCCTCCATGCCCAGGAAGTCCGCCAGGATGTCCCGGATGAACTTCTCGTCGTCGACGATCAGGACGCGAGGGCGCTCTTCGTTCGGCATCGTCATCTAGGACGGCTCAGGAATGTACCAGACCCGAGCGGTAGGTCTTTCATTCTTTCGTCCGGCCATTTTCCAAGCTCGCGGTAAAGACCGCGGAAACGGGCGGCGTTGCCCTTCGCGCCCGGTCGTGCAAGGGTCGGGATGATCCCCCCGATGGCGGCTGGATCCCGCGCCCGCATCCTCGCGCCCCCTCCCCTCCCGCGCCCCTCGACGCGCGTGGGCGCCGGTGTACGCCGCGGCCCGGCCCCCTTGGCCCTCGCCGTCTACGGCTCGCTGTCGATGCTCACCCTCGGGATCGCCATCGCCCGTGGGAGGAGCCCGATCGCGCCCCTGTTCGGCGACACCGGAGGCTGGCTCGCCCTCCCTCCTGCCTTCGCGCACCTCACGAGCCTCGCCGGCGGCGTCCTCCTCGCCGTCGTCACGGTCGGCGCGACGCGCGTGTTCGTCCGCCGCTGGGGATGGGCGCGGATGCTGCACGCCGAGATGCGCCCGGCCGTCCGCGACGCGAGCGACGGAACCATCCTCGTTCTGGGGATCTCGAGCGGCATCGCCGAGGAGCTCTTCTTCCGCGGCCTCCTCGCTCCGCTCCTCGGCCTCGTCCTGTCTTCCGTCGCCTTCGGCGCGCTGCATCGACTCCGCGGGCGCGTCGGCTGGATCTGGGCGTCCTGGGCCACCGTGATGGGGCTCCTGTTCGGCGCGCTGTTCCTCGCGACCGGAAGCCTGCTCGGGCCGATCCTCGCGCACGCGGCGATCAACGTGGTGAACCTGAGGTTCCTCCGTGACACGGACCTGGAGGCTGCGAAGCCTCGGCGGCTCGGAGGGCTCCTGGCCGAGAGGCCGACGGCTCCGGGCAGCTCCGGGATCCGGGGTTGACCTCGGCGCGTGCGCTCGGTCACGAGGCTCGGCGCTCTGACGACAACGACGTCGTCGGAGCGGTGAGATCACGCCGTCTGCTGCACCAGATCGATCCCGTCTTCGATCGTGCGCGCCAGCTCGTTCGTCAGCCGGCGGAGCGCCGAGAGCGAGCCCTCGAGCGCGCCGGTGGCCTGCACCAGCTCGCGCTCGTGCGCTTCGTTCTTCGCGTCGAGCTGCTTCTGCAGCATGTCGATCTGGAAGGTGAGATCCGCGATGACCGCCTCGGCGCGCTGCTCCTCGGCGCGGAGCGCCTCGATCTCCCAAGGACGCGGATCGGAGCCGGCGGCGGACTCGGGCGACGACGCGGGTGGATCCGGGATGGAGCCACCGCCCAGCGCGCCCTCGAGCGCGGCGCGCCGAGCGCGGAGCGCATCGAGGTGCACGCGCTCGCGCGAGCGATCGTGCACGAGGACGTCGATCGCGTGCCCCAGGCTCCCGCGGAACTCGCGGCCGATCGCTTCGAGCTTGTCGACCTTCGCCTGCAGCTCGGCCACGGCCCGCGACGCGCGCTCGACGCGCGGGATCATCTCGGCCGCGACGATCGCGAGCTCCTGGGCCCGCTTCGCGGCCACGGCCGAAGCGCCGCCCGCGAGCCGCGCGCGCTCGATGTAGCTCTCGAGCTCCGAGAGCGCAGTCGTCCAGCGCGACGCCAGCTCCTGCGTCCCGCTCCTCGTTCCACCCATGACTCCGGTGACGAGCGGCGAGCTCGTCCGGTCGACGACCGTCTCGATCGGCTCGCGCGCGCTGGAGGACGGGACGGACAGGCGCTCCTGCGAAGGCGTGGGTGGCGTGCCGAAGCGACGAAGGATGTCGGTCAGCGCGTCGTGCATCGCGAACGCGTCCGCGAAGCGGCCGGCGGGATCGCGGGCGAGCCCGCGCAAGAGCAGCGCCTCGAGGTCCGGCGGCAGCCCTTGGACGAAGCGGCTCGGCGGGATCGGCGAGGTCGTCAGCGGCTTGAGGAGCAGGTCGGACTGCCCGCGTCCCTCGAACGGGAGCCGCCCCGTGATCATCTCGTAGAGGACGACCGTGAGCGAATAGAGGTCCGCGCGGCCGTCGATCGGCAGCCCCTCGACGTACTCGGGCGCGATGTATCCCGGAGTGCCGAAGAGCTGCTCGTTCAACGTGAGCGTCGGCTCTCCCATGATCTTCGCGATCCCGAAGTCGGTGAGCTTGACGAGCTCGCTCGCCACGAGTCCTTCGCTCAGCGGGACCTTCTTCCGCGTCAGGAGGAGGATGTTCTCCGGCTTCAGGTCGCGATGGATGATGTTGGTCTGGTGCGTGCGCGCGAGCGCGCTCGCGACTTGGATCGCGATCGCGACCGAGCGCTCCCACGGCAGCGGCCCGCGCTGGATCTGATCGAGGAGCGACTGCCCCTCGACGTACTCCATCACGAGGTAGGCGACGCCGTCCGACTCGCCGACGTCGGTGATCTCGACGATGTTGGGATGATTGATGCGGTTGACCGCGCGCGCCTCGCGGAGGAACCGCTCGCGATGCTCGGGGATCCGTGACAGCTCGGGACGAAGGATCTTGATCGCGCTGAGACGGCTGATGAGCTCGTGTCGCGCGAGGTACACGAGGGACATGCCGCCCGAGCCGAGCTTCTTCGTCAGCCGGTAACGTGAGGCGATCGTCTTGCCGAGGAAGCGATCGGTGCTCTTCGCGAGCGCCGTGCCGTCGAAGGGACAGAACCCCGCGTCGTCGGGGAGCAGCTCCGAGCAACGAGGGCAGATCTTCGACACCCACCGGAGCCTATCATCCCGGCGCGTTCTGCGGCGGAGATGGGCGCTCGGGCGCCGCTCAGACCGGGACCGGGCCTCCGAGGACCCCGAAGAAGCGCGCCACCCAGAGGACCACCTCGAGGCCGGCGACGAGCAGGACGCCGAGCTTGATCGTGCCCCCGAGCCTGCCCTGCCCTGCCGATCGGACGTCTCCGTGGAGGAGGACGGACCGGAGCACGTCGAGCGCGAGGACGCCGATCAACACGGCCACGACGGGTCCGAGAGGGTTGTATCGGACGACCCCCTCGAGGTCGCCGTGCAAGAGCGCGAGCACGGCGCGTGTCGAGCCGCAGCCGGGACACGGCACGTGGAAGAGCCTCGCGAAAAAGCAAGGGATCGACTGGGCGTACAGCAGCGCTCCGAACGCCGCGAGGAGGACGGCGAGCAAGGAGGCGCGGCGCAGCCGTACGGGGAACGGTACGGTCGCGCTCGAAGCGACGCTCGGAGAAGCTGCGGAGCTCGACACGGTAGGACGGAAAAAAAGGGTGCGCGGCAGGTGCGAGCAGGGCTCGGACGAACGAAGCGCGGACGAGGACGGGACAGCCCGCCCCCCTCCTTTTACGACCGGTAGCCCGGTAAACAAGCCCCCCACGGGATGCGTTTCGAATTGCGACCGGGAAGGGTCGATGCGATTCTCCTGGTCTCCGAGGTCACGAGGACCCTCGGTGCGACCGCCAAGACCGCAGAGGCTAGGTACGAGGAGAGGACGAGATGATTACGGACCCGACGAGCGCAAACGGCAATCTGCACGCGGCTGGTGGTTACGGTCCTCCGGGAGGTGGCTATCCGCCGCCGGGCGGCGGCGGCTTCGGCGGACCGCCCGGTGGAGGTTACGGCGGACCTCCGGGCGGTGGACCTCCGGGCGGCGGCGGCTTCGGCGGGCCGCCGGGTGGTGGTGGCTTCGGCGGACCGCCGGGTGGCGCTCCTCCGGGTGGGATGGGCGGACCTCCGCCCGGTGGCTTCGGCGGGCCTCCTCCGGCGGGATTCGGTCCTCCGGGCGGTTTCCCGCCTCCGGGCGGTCCGATGATGCCCGGCGCGGGCGGTGACGTGAACACGACCCTCCCGCTCATCCTGTCCATCGTCGGCTTCTTCCTGTGCGGCTGGACCTGCCTCTCGGCGATCCTCTTCGTCATCGCCTTCGTGTTCTCGCTCCAGGCGGGCAACATGAAGAAGACGGGCGACATCGAAGGCGCTCGCGCGAAGGCGAAGTCCGCGATGACGATGAACATCATCGGCTTCGTGCTCGGCGTCGTCGGCGGCATCATCAGCACCGTCATCAGCATGATCAACTCGTAAGAACGACGGCACGCACGCGTGTCGGAATCGAGAGGGAGACACCTCGCGGTGTCTCCCTCTTCGTTCATGGAGGGGAGCTCGTCGACGTCGCGCGGGGCGCGCGCGCAGCGCTCACGGCCCCGTCGAGACGACGCTGCACTCGAGCGGCTGCCGCCACTCGACGCCCTCGGCGATCCCGACGCGTGCGAACGTGGAGCCCTTCGCGACGAGCCACGTCGCGAACGTCGTCGGCTCGTTCGTCCCGGGCCCGCCCGCGGGCTGGACCGATGCCGGCGGGAGCCGGATCTCGAAGCCCTCGAGGCAGACGCGCTTCGCGCTCCATCGGACGCGCGCGAACATCGGCGCGTCCTCGACGACGCGGAGCTCGGGGTTCGCGAGGCGGATCCACGGCCCGACCGTCTGGATCACCGCTCGCCAGCCGTCCTTGTCCGCCTTGCACGCGGGATCGTCCGCGAGCTTCAGCTCCGACCACGGCGCGAGCGGAGCCGGCGGCGCCGCCTGGCGGACGACGAACGCCGGATCGAGCGCGGACGCCGGGTCGCTGCCGCTCGGCGTGCGCAGGATCGCGAGCTCGCCCTTCGGACCGAGGGCGAGCGCGTCGGGGTTCGCGGGGTAGTAGGTCTCGTTCGCCGTCGAGACGACGTCGAAGAGATCGGTCATCACGCCGCCCGCGAGCTTGAACACCTTCCCCACCCCGGTGCTGTCGACCTCGAGGAACGCGACCTCTTCGGCGTCGAGGACGACGCCGGAGACGATGCTCGTGTAGTTGTCGCGGGGCCGGAGCGCCACGCGGACACGCTCGCCGCGCACGACCGAGAGCAGCCCGTAATCGGCGTTGTGGACGACGACGTCCGACGGCTGCGTCGGATTGGGCGGGAGGAGCGGAACGACGGTGCCGCCCTCGGTGTAGTCCTCCGAGAGGACCTCGTCGGTCGTCATTCCCGCGCGACGGCCGGCGGCGACGACGTCGGCCATCGCGATCGCCGTGCGGACGATGCGCCCCGAAGGATCGAAAGGCACGACGTACGAGAATCCGCGCCGCAGACTCAGCGCGTTCCTGTTCGGACCGAGGACGGAGATGACGTTTCCGCCCTCGTGGGTCGTGGCGAAGCCCGTGAACATCGCGCGATAGGCCGGGCTCAGCGAGTCGTCGAACCCGGTCGGCTCGTGGACCGGGTTCACGATCAGCCGCTGGACCGGGTTCCGCAGGTACGCCCAGTCGTTGTCGTCGGTCGAGACCGGGAGCCGGACCGCACCGAGGCCGAAGTCCTCGGGGGAGGCGTCCGAGCGCGGAATCGTCTTCGACGAGACGGGACCGCTCGGACGGCACGTCAGCTCGAGCCCGCGCACGCGACGGACCTCGGGCGCCGGCGGCGGCGTGCTCTGCCGTCGCTCGATGCGCGGCGGACGCGGCGCCCAGCCCACGCGATAGAACGCGCCGAGGTCGCAACCCGCGGTCGTGCAGCTCACGAGATCGAAGGCCTCGATCCCCGCCGGCGGCGTCGCCACCTCGGTCCACGAGGCGCCGTGATCGTTCGACTGGTACAGGCGTCCGTCGCTCGATCGCCCGAGCCCGAGCGCGCCGGCGAACACCAGGTCGAAGGACCAAGGCGATCGCGTGAGCCTGCCGTCTTCGGAGATCTCGAACGGCTCGCCGTGCCGCTGCCAACCGCGGAGGACGCCGCCACCGGCGAAGGTCCAGCTCGAGTCCACGATCGTCTGCCCGGGGCTGATCCGCCGCATGCGAAGGCGGGTCTTGATCGACGAGAAGGAGCGGCCCAGGACGTCCTTCACCTCCTCCGAGAGCGGCTGCAAGGTCTGGCTCTGCGGATCGTAGATGCCGAGGCTCGGCTCGACGACGAGCGCGACGACGTGACCGTCCGCGCGGGGGACCCAACGCGCGACGTAGACGTCGCTGACGCCGCCGTCCGCCGACAGGCCCGACACGTCGCGCTCCTCCCATCGACCTCCCGGCATGCGCACGCACACGCTCGGAGGCGCGCCTTGGAAAGGAGCGACGCCACCGCACGGCCCCGCGTAGCAGAGTCCGCCGTCGTCGGACGCGAAGAACATCCCTCCCGGCGCGAACGTCTGCTCGATGAGCGGCGGCTCCGAGGTCAGGGTGTGCGAGACGACGAACGCGCCGTTGGTCGAGGGCGCCATGCAGGCGAAGAGGACGTCGCCGCCGGCGGGGACGGCCTCGCAGCTCGCGTCGGGCGGGAGGCGTCCGCGGACCACCGACGTGATCTCGCCCGTGTGGACGTCGACGCGGTAGAGGTCGCCCGAGTCGACGACGATCGCGGTCGAGTCGTCGACCGCTGCGCCTCCGTGGAACACGGCGCGTAGCGGTGGGTCGTTCCCATGCCATCGCGGATCCTTCGACCGGGGCTCCGGCCGGTTCTCGACCGGCACCTTGTCGAACCAGGACAGGCGGCCGTCGGCCTCGAGCCGGTAGGCGCCGCTGCTTCCATCGAACAGCCAGAGGTCTTGTTCGACGATGGAGATCTGCGTCGGCGCGCTCTTCACCTGGACGGTGACGTCGGCCCAATGCTCGCCGCCGTCCACGCTGGCGAGGACCATGCCCTGATCGGTGAACGCGAGGGCACGCCCGTCGTCGAGCGCCTGCACGTCCGCGACGCCGACCGGGAGGATCGGGGCGCGCTCTCCTTTCGGCAACGAGATACCCCAACGTTCGCCGTTGCTCGTTCGGACGACGAGCGTCTTCGGTCCGAACGAGACCGACGCGATCGCGTCGGGCAGGCGCGTGACGGGCGCGAGCGACGCATCGAACTGCGCGGCTCGGTAGAGCGTGTTCTTCGTCCAGAAGAGGAATCCACCGCCGAAGCGGCTCGGGATCCGCTCCGCGCCCGCGAGCGGCTCCGGCGTCAGCTCGGCCGCGACGCGCGGCTCGCCGTAGCCCACGACGATGCGACGCCGCTCGACGACGACCCCGACCTGCCCCTCTCGCCCGAGCTGCACGACCTTCGTGCCCCTCGAAGACGAGGGATCGGCGACGATGTACTGCGGCCTCGACGGAGCGCTCGACCGCGGCGCGCGCACTTCGTTCGAGACGGGGTCCTCGACCGGCCGGCGCTCCTCGTGAACGCACGCCGGAATGGCGATCGTGGGCAAGACGACGACGACGAGGAGTCCAAGGCGCATCGGGCGGTTTCGATCGGAGGGGGCGACGCAGGTCATAGCGGATCTGCCGACGGCAGGCTCCAGGCTCCAATCTCCAGACCTCGGTCTGAGGCTCGGGTTCCCAAGAACCGAAAACGCCGTCGCAGCGCTCCCGAGTCCCGAGTTGCAACAGTGAGGCGCGAAAAAGCTGACGACTGAGGACTGAGCGACTGAGCGCAGCAGCCGCGGCACGCACCCCATCGACCCGAAAGGAGCGGAGCGGAGCACGAACCTGGAGCCTGGAGCCTGGAGCCTCTTTCTAGACCCCCAACACCTGCAAATACGCCGCGCGGACGTCGCGCGTCACCGCGCGGTACCGCTCGAGCAGGGCGTCGCCGGGCGTGCCCGACGTGCCTTCGCGGAAACCCATGCGCCGCGCGAGGGCGCCGAGCCCCGGGGCGCCTTCCTCGATGAGGCTCGCGCTCGTACCGTGCACCACCCGCAGCGCTTGCTCGAGACGCCGCAAGAGCGCGTAGCCCTCGCGGAACACGGCGGCGGTGTTCGCGTCCAGGTAGCCGCAGGCCTCGAGCGCACCGATCGCGGTCTCGGTGTCCGTCGACCGCACACGCGGATCGGCGCCGTACTTCATCTGGAGCCACTGCACGGCGAACTCGACGTCGACGATGCCGCCGCGTCCGAGCTTCACGTCGTAGCGGGTCGGGCCCTCCTTCGCGAGCTCGCGCTCCATCCGCATGCGCAGGCGGTGGACGCCCGCCGGGTCCGGCGCGCCGCGCTCGTAGGCGACGCGCGTGGCGAGCGCGATGACGCGCCTGCCGAGATCGAGATCGCCCGCGCACGCCCGCGCCTTGACGAGGGCTTGGCGCTCCCAATCCTGACCTTGCGTCTTCGCGCCGTCCTCGGACGGCTCGTCGAGCGGCGCGCCGTCGCGCGTCAGCCCGTGGTATCGCGCGAACGCGTCGAGGCTGACGACGAGCAGGCCGTGGCTGCCCGACGGGCGGAGACGCGTGTCGAGCTCGTAGCCCGGCCCGGCGCCGTGCGGCGTGCTGACGAGGGACAGGACGCGCTGCGCCGCGCGGACGTACTTCTCGGCGAGCTCGCCCTCCTCCTCCGGCCCGATGCCGGGCGCCACGTCGTAGACGAAGAAGATGTCGAGATCGGACCCGTAACCGATCTCGCGGCCGCCGAGCTTCCCCATGGCGATGACGGCGAGGCCGCCCTCGAGACCGCGCTCGCGGAGCGCGCGCCGCGTCGCGTGGTCGAGCGTCGCGTCGGCGAGCGCGGAGAGGACGAGCGTCGCGTCGCGCGTGCGCAGCTCGCCGGCGAGCTCGGCGAGGCCGACCTCCATCGTCACGCGCGACTTCGCGTACCGGAGCGCGCCGACGAACGCCTCGACGTCGTCCGGTTGCTCGGCGACCGCGGCCGCCACCTCGGCGTCGACCTCCTTGCGCGCCATCTCCGGCGTGGGCGCTCCCTTCGTGAAGAGCACGCTGTCGACGAGGTCGGGCCGATAGACGAGCGCCTCGCCGAGAAACGCGCTCGCGCCGAACAGGCCCACGAGACGGCGGAGCACGAGCGGGTCCTCCGCCATCGCGCGCGTGTAGATGCTCGGGGTCGGCACCCTGGAGAAGAAGGCTCCGACGAGGCGCGCGGCCTGCTCGGGATCGGCCGCCTCGCTGAGCGCCTGGAGCAGCGCCGCCACCAGCCCGGGATGGTTGTCGCGCGTCTTCACGCCGAGCGGGAAGTCGGGCCGGCGCGCGAGCGCGAGCAGGTGGCGGGCGAGATCGCCCGAGGCGCTCGCCGAGAAGTCGAGGCCGCCCACGCCCTCCGAGATCGCGGTGAGGACGATCGCCTCCTCGCCGCTGTCGATCGCGACGAGCAGCGGCTCGAGGTGCTCGATGTCCTCGTCGGCGGGCGCGACCTCCTTCGTGAGCGACGCGAACCGCGCGGCGACGCGCCTTCGCGTCTTGTCGACCTCCCGCTCGAGCTCGTGCCCCGACGCGTGGCCGAGCGAACGCGCCACGGTCTCGAGCATCTCGCCGCGCGGGAGCAGATGCGTCTGGATGCCGGTCGCGAACTGCACGCGGTGCTCAAGCCGTCGCAACATCAGGTACGCCGACTCGACCTCGCGGCACTCGCGATCGGTGACGAAGCCGCGCGAGCGCAGCCTCCGTAGCGCCTCGAGCGTGTTCGGGTCGCGGAGGCTCCGCTCACGGCCGCCCCAGACGAGCTGCAGCGACTGGACGAAGAACTCGGCCTCTCGGATGCCGCCGGGGCCGTGCTTCAGATCGCGCTCGGGATCCTCGGACAGCTCGACGCGAGCGCGCTGTACGAGCTGCACCATCTCGTGCGCGATGCGTGGGTCGATGGCCTTGCGCCACACGAACGGCGCGAGCGCCTCGATGACGCGCGCGCCGAAGCCGGGGTCGCCCGCGACGGGCCGAGCACGAAGGAGCGCGGCGCGCTCCCACGTCCGGCCCCACGTCTCGTAGTAGCGCTCGGCGGCGGCGAGCGCGTTGACGAGCGGACCGCGCGAGCCCTCGGGTCGGAGCCGGAGGTCGACGCGCCAGCACACGCCGTCCTCGGTCGGGTCCTCGAGGGTCGCGACGAAGCGCTGCGTGACGCGGGTGAAGTGCTCGTGCAGCGACTGATCCGTCGCGACGCCGTCCTTGACGACCTCGCCTTCGTCCGTCTCGTAGAACGGCAGGAGATCGACGTCGCTCCCGCAGTTGAGCTCGCGGCCGCCGAGCTTGCCCATGCCGAGGACCGTGAACGCGCAGCGCTGCCCGGTCGCCGCCATCGGTACGCCGAAGCGCTCCTCCGCCCAGCGCTGGGCCTCCGCGAGGGCGAGCTCGATGCACACTTGAGCGAGGTCCGAGAGCTCGCGCGCGGTGACGTCGACGTCGTCCGCCCCGCGTGCGCGCAGCTCGCGCGCCGCGATGCGGAGGCGCTCGCGCTGCGCGAAGAGACGCAGCCCGCGGCGGACCTCTTCGGGGCTCGACAGGTCGGGGACGAAGCTCGCCGCCAGCCGCCGATACGTGCGGAGATCGCGCGCGATGCGGAGCCTGCCTTTCGCGATCGCCAGCACGTCCTCGGGGCGTCGGACGATCTGCGCGCGGAGCCCCGGGTACGCCTCGGCGAGCGCCGTCGCGAGCTCGACGGTGCCGTCGTCGGTCGCGAGCCCCTTCGCCTTCGCAGACTCCTTCCACGCCGCGACCGCGGCGAGGGCCGCGTCGCTCGGGGCTGGGACGGGCTGGCGTCTCTCGCGAGGCATTCGGAGCGGTGAGCTTACAACGTGGGGATCGGCATCGTCGCTGGCGGAAGGACCGGAGCGCGAGCGTCTTCGACGACGTCGCCCGTGTCCGCGTCGACCACGTACCGGAAGGCGACGTACGAAGACCCGCCGAGCACGCCGCCCGACACCTCGGGCGGCGCCGGCTTCCGGACCTCGACGAGCCAGGCGAGCCGGTAGACGAGCCAAGCGAGGCGTGGCCCCGTGGACTCGTGGATGACGAGCCGGACCCCCGCGACCTCCTCCGCGCGGATGGGGCCGAGCGGGATGCGCCGGAGCTCGCGGACGTCCCGAGGCTTCGGGCGATCGGAGAGGGAGACCGCGTCGTCGAGGAGCACGAAGACCTCGCGACCGACGACCTGCGCCGTCACGCGCGGGTCCTCCTGCGCGAGCGCCGGGCGCTTGTCGATCGAAAGACGAGGATGCACGCGCGACCGATTGACGAAGCTGCTCACCTCTCCGTCGTCGTCGACGAAGACCTCCACGTCCGCGAGGTTGTCGACCTCGTGGAAGATCTCGTAGCCCTTGCTCTCGAACGACGCGTCGAAGCGGACGACGTGGACCGCATTCGGTGAAGCGTGATCGGTCGGGGCGACACTGCGCACGTGCTCGCCGAGGCGGACGAGGACGTGCCGCGGCAATCCGAGCAGGTCGGCGTTCCGCTCGACGAACGCGCGCGCCCTCGTCGCGGCCTCCTCCGCGGAGACCGGAGGAACATGCGGGGCCCTCGGCGGGAGATCGCGGCGCGCGCGCCGCAGAAACCCCGCGAACGGATCGACGACCATCAGGGAGGAAGCGAGCGCCTCCTCGTTCACGATCCACTTCGCGCCAGGGTTGCGGCTCTGGAAGCGCTCGACGAGCGCACGCCGCTCGGGCGTCGTCATCGCGTGGACGACCTGGACGTGACGAGACGCGACCTGCGACGACGCCGATGCCGATGCCGAAGGCGGCAGCCTCTCGCCGCCGCCACAACCGAGCGCGAGGAGCGCGAGCGCCGCCGCCGCGAAGCGCCTGGAGGACCTTACGAGCTCGACGAGCCGGAGAGACGCGACGACCGTGAGGAGCTTCAAACGCTCGGGCCCCACAGCCGAAACATCATCACCACGGTCCAGTCGAAGAGCACGTGCGAAAAGATGCCCGGCCAGAGGCGTTCGAAGCGGCGCATCATGCCGCCCCACACGAGGCCCGCGGCGAGGGCGGCGAGCATGAGGACGGGGTTCGGGCCGGCCACCGGATCGCGCAGCGTCCAGACCGTCGGCACCTGCGCGATCGCGTAGAGCACGGCGGCCCAGACCCAAGCGCGCCGCGACCCGATGACCTCCTCGAGGAGCGAGATCACGAGCCCGCGCCAGACGATCTCCTCGGCGATCGCGAGGACGATGATCGCGAGCACGACCATCGACGCGCTCTTCCGGAGCACCGCCGGATCGCCGAGCTGGAGGTAGAGACGGGCGAGCCAGCTGGCGCGCACGGAGTCGGGCGGCGCGACCACCTTCATGAAGGCGTACGAGGCGCCGAAGAGGAGGGCCGCGGCCACGACCCCGCGCGTGAAGTCACCGGCCCGGACGGACAGCCAGCTCTTGAGGACCCCGTCCCATCGCGCGCGCAGGACGCCCACCACCGCCAGCGCGACCGTGGGGACCGCCATGATGAGAAAGACGCTTCGCGTGCCCGCGCGAGACAGATCGAACGCGAAGTGCGCGGCCGCGGCGATCGTCAGAACGATCCCGGCGAGATAGGCGACGTTCCGCACGGCGGCTCTTTACCATGGGCCGTGTCTCGACGGCCATCGCGGCCGGATGCGACGGGGCTCGAGCGGAACGGTACGGGACGATGCAACGTCGAGCTCGGTCGCCGGGGGCGGGAGCGGCGCTCGCTCGTGCTCGCGTCTGCCGTCGGGAGCCGACGGCTCGCTTTCGGCCAACGCCGACGCGACGGGCCTCTCCCCTCCCTCGGTGGGGTGGGGCCTCGATGGACCAGGCAGGGATCGACCCGTCACCGAGTAACCGATCCCTGAGGGCTGCTCGACGCGGGTGCGCAATTCGTGCAGCAACTTGCCCGCGCCGGAAACGCGCGAAAAGACGAGAGGCGAACGAGCACTCGCTTTGGCGCGATGCTTGCGGGCCGCAAAGTTGCACCTGACATCACGAAAAATCGCACACGAGCCCTGGTGCATCGCAGATCCTCTGCTATGAGGTCCGCCGCCGCGTGGATGGCCGCGTGGTTGGGAGCAGCCCTCGTGCTGCGCGGTGGTGGAGGACCGATGAAGCTTGCTCGTTTTTCGGCGATCGCGTGCGTCCTTTCTCTCGTGGCATGTGCGGACGCACCGTTCCTCTTCGACGGGGAGAGCACGGGCTCGAACGAGCCCGATCCGGAGACGGCGGTCAGCGAGCTCGGTAACGTCGTCGCGGATCTCCGCGCCGACACGAACCGGGACGGCGTGATCGACTTCGACGATCCCTCGGACGACGTCAACGAGCACATCTGGAACGCGCAGCAGGGCGCCATCTTCCTCGCCAACATCGACGACGACACGCGCCGCTGCTCGCCGAACGAGGACGACGTCGATCTCCCGAAGTGCCACGACGCGGCCGACGACGTCGTCAACGGCCCGGACGACGAGCTCGATCTCGCGCGCCTCAAGACCCGGCCGTGGCCGGCGGCGCCGCCCGGAACCACGGGCACGCTCTCGTGGACCGCGCCGAACCACGTGCGCCTCTTCAAGGTGGTGAACGGCTCGTTCACCGTCATCCAGAGCGGGACCACGCTGACCCGAGCGGAGATCCAGCGCGGCGTCGAGCTCGCGATCGAGGGGCGTGACATCGTCCGCGACCTGACCGTGTGGGACGGCTTCGTCGACATCACGTTCACGGTGACGGCCGAAGGCGAGACGGCGCGGGACACGGTCCGCATGCGCGTCGCGCCGCTGCTCACGTACCACCACCTCTTGCCGGCCGAGCAGACCTGGGTCTCGCGCTTCAACAACGCCGGCAACGCGGCGATGCGCGCGGACCTCGTGAAGGCGGCCGAGGCCGCGGGCGTTCCCCCGCCCATCGAGATCGGCGTGAACGACCCGTGGACGCAGGACTTCTTCGAGACCGGCTTCATGTCGATGCCGGCCCCGGGCGGCAAGCAGCACGTCATCCGGGTCAACATCCGCTCGGCGAACATGAGCCACGGCGCCGTCGGCGGGCGTAACCCGCTCCGCCCGGCGGGCCGCGTGGTCTTCGCCCTCCGCGGCAAGGACACGGCGGCGATTCAGGCGTACGACCCGACCCGCCTCGGCCAGTTCGACACGCTGAACTCGTTCGGCAACTTCGAGACGGTCCCGCCCTACACGCACAACGGCAAGAGCTACCCGCTCGGGCGCATCCTCCGCGGGAGCACCTCGAGCTTCTACCCGGACCGCGTCTTCACGACGATGATGGAGGCGCAGCAGGTCCAGCCCCCGATCTACGTCGACACGTCGTGGCTCCTCGTGGCCCACGTCGACGAGACGCTCTCGTTCGTGAAGGCCAACACGCCGCGCGGCTGGGTCCTCCTCGTCAACGACGCACGCCTCGCGTGGCAGATGCTCCGCGAGCAGGCGAACGCGGGCCGCGGCAACGTCCCGATGTTCGTCGGCAAGTACTGGTCGGACGGCACGCCGGCGCGCGTGACGATCAACCAGGTCCTGTCCGATCCGGAGATCGCGTCCGCGAGCGCAGAGGCCGCCGTCGAGGTCGACGCGCAGGTCGCCAAGCTCAAGGCGGAGATCGGCCTGACGGACGACGAGATCATCCCGATCCCGTTCCTCCACATGGAGCTCGACGGCTACTCCGTCGCGTACCAGCCGGGGACGGTGAACGGCCTGTACCTGACGGACCGCGACTTCGTCGCGCCGGATCCGCACGGCCCCATCATCAACGGCCAGGACATCTTCAAGGTCCACATGCGCGAGTCGCTCGCGCGGCTCGGCATCCGGGTCCACTTCGCCGAGGACTGGGACACCTATCACCGCATGCTCGGCGAGGTGCACTGCGGAACGAACGCGACGCGCGCCATCCCCTCCGCGAAGTGGTGGGAGTCCGGCCGCTGATCTCGACACACGGCTCCGTCGCCGCCACGTGAGCGACGGAGCTCCGTACACGGCGGGAGCACGTGGCGTACAGGCTCGGTGGAGTCCAGGTTCACTGGATCCTCGGAAGCGAGCCCACGCCGTCGTCCTCCCGCCGAGTGCATTTCAGCCAGGCGCGAAATTGACGCAGCACCCCTGGCGCATCTCACGAGAGCGCGCTAGCAATGGCTGGCTTGATCGCCGGAGCCGATACGAGAGTACGCAACGCCTTCCGCGCGACGCTGCGTGACGAGCCGTCGACGGCGAGCCTGATCTCGACCGCCGAGCTCGCCCCCTGCGACGTCCTCGAGGTCGAGGATCTCACGCAGGCGATCGCGCGCGCCGAGGAGGTGATCCGCGAGCGGGCGAGCCGTCCGCGACTGTCGACGCCCGGAGCGCCGTCGACGGCGCGCGACATCTTCGATGCGCTCGTGACCGACGACTGCATCGGTCCCGCCGTCCACGCGCCGTACGTGCCGACGCCGGTGCCGCCGCGGGCGACCCCGACGCCGCCTCCGGCGCTCGCGCCCCTGCCGACGCCGGTCCCGCCGCCGCTCACGCCGGTGCCGCCCGCGGCGCTCGCGCGCGATCGCGCTTTCACGATCCCGCCTCCTCCGAACGACGCGCCGTCGGAGGTCCATGTCCCGCCGGCCGCGCCCACCCTGCCGATGCACCTGCTCGACGCGGGCGCGCAGCACGGTGTCGCCGGAGAGGTCTGGGGCGCCGCCGACGTTGCATTCGAGCGCGCGCGTCCCTCCATCTGGGCGCGCCTGCGCGAGCGCAAGGTCCTCTGGGCCTCCCTCGCCTTCGTGATCCTCGTTCCGCTCACGCTGCTATCGGTCTTCGCCGTGGGCGTGGGGATCGGTCGCGCTCGGGCCGCGCGGGAGGCCGCGCTCACGACGCTGACCGCGCCGCGTCCGTTGGAGCAGCCGGCCGTCCCGGCCGCGTCCGTTCCGCAGTCGACCGCCGCCGCGCAGCCCACGACCGCTCCGACGCTGCAAACCGACCCGGCGGCAGAGGTCCCCGTGCTCGACGTGAAGAGCCTGAAGACCGCCCCGCCCCCCAGCCGCGCGAAGGCCGCGAAGAAGAGGCGCTGAAATCGCCGAAACGGCCGGGATTGCTCGCGCTCGCCGCGTCGATCCGGCACGACTAGGCTTGGAATTCGGGTGGACGCCGACCTCCGGTGCGGGCGCCTGCCAGCCGCGGAAAACGCCCGTGCTCCACGAATGTCACGTTTGACGCCGGGGAAAATGGGCGGTATGCCTCGCGTTGCGAGCTCAGGTGGGAGCCCCCACACCCCGGATGAGTCGGGGCGGGTTCGGCGGGCCGCCTGCTCGACGTTCGCAGGGAACACAACATAAGTGCCGTGATCGGCGGGGCGTGGGCGTGGAGATGCCGCGCCGCTCCGTGAGCCCGAGAGCAGGCACTCAACATCGAGAACACGGAAGATGACGTTCACGGAAGCCGCAGCGGAGGTGCTGCGCATCGCGGGCAAGCCGCTGCACTACAAGGAGATCACCGAGCTCGCCATCGAGAAGAACCTCCTCTCCCACGTGGGCAAGAGCCCCGAGGTGACGATGGGTGCTCGATTGGCCGCGCTCCTCAAGAAAGAGGACAAGGACAACCCCATCGTTCGCGTGAAGCCCGGCGTCTTCGCCCTCCGCGAGTGGGATGGGAAGAAAAAGAAGAAGGACGAGACGGGCACGGAGACGGAGGAGGCCGGGGTCGAGGTGAACGCCCTCGAGCTCGAGGCGGCTGCGCGGCAGCCGGAGCCTCCGCCGATGGATGACGACGACGAGGACGAGGAGCCGTCGGAGGTGTCCGGCGAGGACGCTCTCCGCGCCGATCTCCTCGCCAGCGGCGCCGACATCTTCGACGACGAGGAGGACGACGATCAGCCGATCCTCTCCGGTCCCGAGAGCACGAACGACGTGCCGAGCGCGCGTGAGGAGGGCGGCCGTCGTCGTCGTCGTCGCCGTCGCCGCCGCCGTGGCGGTGGCGGTGGCGCCGAGGCCGAAGCGCTCGACCGCAACTCGCAGCCGCGCGTCGACGTCATCAGCCCGACGCCCATTGTCTCGGTCGACGGCGATTCGTCGATCGACACGTCGCGCGATCCGCTCGCGCCCGCGCCGCGCCCGATGGTGCGTGACCGCAGCCAGATCATGGCGGGCGGCGCGCCGACCGGCATCGACGTGCCGCCGGGCGAGGGCGACGAGCTCGCGGGTCGTGAGCTCGCCGACGCCACGGTGATGATCCTCTCGGCGTTCGATCGCCAGCAGGGCGCCGTCCAGGTCCGCTCCGTCGTCGACGCGCTCATGCGTCGCGGTCGCCTCTCCGGTGACGTGACGATGGCGCAGGCCCAGCTCACCGCCGCGCTGCGCGCGGACAACCTCCGTCGCCAGGCGAACGGGCAGCGCCCGCGGTTCCGGTTCAGCGCCGGCCCGCGCGTCGCGCTCACCGACTGGGCGCTCTCGCAGGAGGTCGTGCGCCTCGAGCTCGAGGCCATCAACGCGATCGAGCGTTACCGCGAAGCGGCGCGCCGCACGATGCTCCGCAAGCTGCAGGAGCTGCCGGGCCACGCGCTCATCGAGCTCGTGCTCCTCGGCCTCGAGCGCGTCGGCATGACGAACATCCGCACCGTGCGCCGCGCGGGCGCGCCGGGCGGCGAGGCTCACTTCGCCGCCGTGCACCGCACGGGCACGGACGAGATCCGCACCGCCATCGTCGTGCGCAAGGACGGCCGCGAGATCGGTCGCGAGCGCGTCAGCGATCTCCGCGGCGCGCTCCACCACTACGGCCCGGCGTCCGCCGGCTGGCTCATCACGACGGGCCAGGTCCTCAGCGGAGCGCGCGAGGAGGCGGGCGCTCCCGCCGCTCCGATCACGCTCTTCGACGGCATGTCGCTCTGCCGCATGCTCGAGGAGAACGACGTCGGCGTGATCCGCACGCGCTTCACGACGGCGATCCCCGATCTGGAGCTCTACGAGATGCTGCGCGGGGGCTGAGGGTGCGGTCGTCGCGCGACCCCCAGGAGCGCATGGCGCGCGACCGGACGGCTTCCGGTCGGCCACGGCTCCGTGCCGCTCGGGGCTCGCGACCGCCCTTCGGCAGGGTCGTCCTCCGAGGCATCGGGGCGGCGCCTCCGATGCTCCTCTTCTGGTGGGCGCTCAGCGCGGGAGCGAGCCTCGCGCCGCCGGACGAAGCGTCGGGCGCGGCGCCTTCCGGAGGTACGCCGAAGACGGCTGCTCGCCCGGCGAAGAAGACGGCCGAGCCTCCCCCGCCCGCGCTCCCGCCCGCGCAGGTGACGCTGAAGGTGACGCCCGGCCCTGGCGGCGCGCCGTGGCGTCTCTCGATCGAGAACACGGGCGACGGGCCGGTCCGCATCCCGGCGGATCCGCGCCTGCTCGTCCTCGACCTCACGCCCGCCGGCGAGGAGGCGAGCGACGGGAAGAAGGACGCGAAGAAGAAGGCTCCGCCTGCGCCGCCGCGCTGCATGCTCCCGAGCGACGCACGTCCGTCGACCGACTACGGGAGCGATCTCGTCATCCCTCCGAAGCGATCCTGGTCGGCGACCTTCGACCCGCTCTTCTACTGCTTCGGCGCACGCGAGCGGCGCGCGCTCGTCGCGGGCACGACCGTGAAGGCGAGCTTCGGCTGGCCGCCGGCGCAGCAGGTCAAAGCGGGCAAGACGCCGGCGCTCACGCCGCCGCTCGCGGTGACGCCCGTCGGTGCGTCGGTCGGCAAGGTCTCGCCTCTCAAGGCGATCGAAGCCGACCCGTTCGTGCTCGGGGAAGCCGTCCCGTTCGCGAGCGCGAAGGCTTCCTCGGACGCGACCGAGGGTGACAAGGACGGCACCGAATCGGCGGAGATGGAGCTCTCGATCCCGGCTTCGCTCGACGCTGCGCGAGGGACGGACCTCGGCACGACGGTGACGCTGCACAACCGCAGCGATCGGCCGAAGACGCTCCTCTTCCGTGCGGACATGCTGAGCTTCACCGTGACCGGTCCGAGCGGCGTGGTCACGTGCGGGTCGCCGCGCCAAGTGAGCGCGCCCATCCGCGAGCTGTTCACGACGGTACCCGTCAACGGCTCGACCTCGACGACGGTGCTGCTCGGCGCGGCGTGCCCGGGCGGCACCTTCGATCAGCCCGGCATCTACCGCGTCGCTCCGAAGCTCGACACGACGGGCGCCTCGGGGCGGTCGATCGGGCTCAAGACCTGGGACGGCGTCGCGGTCGCCAAGACGCCGCTCGTCGTCCGAGTCCGCACGTCCCGCCAGCCCGCGCTCCCGCCGCGCCCCACCCTCGACTGACGAGCGCACGCGGACGATGGCGAAGGACGATCTGCCTTTCATCGCAACCGGCGAAGACGAGGTCGAGCTCACCGTCGTCGACCTCGGCGTGGCGCGCGCCTTCTGGGAGGGCGTGCCGACCGGACGCCTCCTCGCGCGCATTCGCCTTCACCGTGACGAGCGCGATCTCGTCGACCTCGATCAGCGCGCGAGCGGCGTCGACTTCGCGGATGCGTCGTGGGACATCGCTCTCGCGCGCCTGCTCGCCGGCGCGCCGGCGTCGCTCGAGCGCATCAAACGCGCCGTCGCCCGGCATGCACGCGCGGCCTCCGACGAAGGCCCGCTCGCTGCGAGCGACGCGGCCATCGCCGCGCTCGTGCACGCGAACCTCTCGAGCTCCGACGCGGACGCCTCCGCCGCCGAGGGCGCGGCCGAGGCTCTCCCGCTCGAGGAGCCCGTACGCCTCGCATGCGCGCGCGCGGACGAGCGACTCGGTCGTACGAGCGGAGACCTGCGCGCCGCCTCCTTCGAGGCATGCCTCGAGCTCGCCAAGCGCGGCTCGGCGCCGCCATGGCCGCTCGACGCGTTCTGCTCCGCGCTCGGCGGGCTCGCCGCGATCATGGATGCGGACATCCACGACAGCGGCGGCTACCCGAAGCTCGACGCCCTCCCGCGCACCGTCTTCGCGTCGAGCGCGCCGCTCTACCCGGTCGGCGACACCGAGGTCCCCGTCTCGGACCGCCGCGTGTGCCTGATCGATCGGCCTGCGCTCGAGAGGATCCTGCTCGTGCCCGAGCGCGATCTCTCCGCGGCGATCGCGCGGGCATCGACGCGGTACCCGGGCCTGCCCGTCGCCAAGATCGCCGCCGACGTCGCCGCCGTCCTCGCCAAGCACGGCGCCACCGTGCTCGTCGCCACGAGGGAGCCTCGCTCGCAGCGAGAGGCGCCGCCGATCCCGCCCGCGTCGTGGCAGCCGCTCGACCTCGACGCAGCCGACATCGCGATCACGCTCGCCTCCGCGCTCGAGCGCGGATCCATCACGGCGCCGCGCGCGCGATCGATCCTCGTCCGCGGCGGCGACGCCGCGCTCGACGCGATCGGCAAGGAGATGCTCAACGTCGCGGCACATCCGTTCGCGAGCGCGGTGTTCGCCGAGCTGCTCGCCCCGTTCGCGCGCGAGCGCGACGTCGTCCGCCTCGTCACGTACTTCGCGATCGCGCCCGACCCGAGCGCGGCGGCGCGCGCCCTCAGCATGTGCAACGCGCGCGAGGTCGTCTCGACCGTGCTCAAGGGATGGCTCGAGACGATGCTGCCCCCGGACGGCGCGCTGCCTCCGCCAGGCCACGATCCCGACACGTCGGCGAGCGCACGCATCGCCTCGTGCATCGCCGCGCTCCAGCCGTATCCCGCGCTCTACGCCGTCGTCGAGCCGCTGCTCTCGCGCCTGAGCGAGCTGCCGCTTCGGAGCGACTGAACCGCCCCGCTCGCTGCGACGTCGACGTCGCAAAGCTGAGGGTCATCGGCCGCGGCCGTTGAGCGGAAGTTGCGCAAGTGAGGCAAATCGCACGCATTCGCGTCGAAGTTACGCCTTTGAGACTCCGTGGGCTTCTCTCGCGGCACGACGATGCGCGCCCGCCGGAGGAGCCATGAAGCGGATTCGTGCATGCCTCGCGATCGGAGCCGTCGCCGCCCTCACCGCCTGCGTGACGGGTGACGAGGGAGAAACGCCCGCGCTGAGCGAGTCGTCGCTCGCCGACGTCGAGCCGATCGCGTCGGTCCCGCTGCCTCGCGAGATCATGGCCGCTGCCGCGGAAGCGACGCGGCGCGGACCGGCGAAGCGCGAAGTCGCGATCGTGCCCGTCCGCGGAACGCCGATCCACGAGCCGGGCAGCGACGCGATCGCCTTCTGGGAGGTCGACCTCTCGCCGGGCTGGGCGATCATCCGCGCGGGAGACGCTCCGCGCGTCGTCGAGCTCGGCACGAGCGGAGAGGGACCCGTGGCGCGCCTCGCGAAGACCGCGCCCTCCGCTCGCCGCGCCCTGCGCCTCGACACCGCCATCTACGTCCTCACCGATGCGAGCGGCCGCGTCGTCGCGCAGTCGACGCCTTCGATCGCGCGCATCGATCGATCCGGCCCGACGCCGCGCCTCGTGCCCATCACGGCGGAGCAGGCCATCGACGAGCTGCCGGCGGCGCGTGCGGAGCTCGAGGAGAGTCTCGCTCGCTCGACCGACGAAGACGACGAGCCGGAGCCGCGACGACGCTGCTCGGTCCCGGGCAGGGTCCCCAACTACACGCAGATCCCGCCCGGGCAGGCTCCGAACGACACCGGCTGCCACAGCGGCTGCGGGCCGACGGCGTGGGCCATGCTCTTCGGCTGGGCGAGCAAGCGCGCCGCGCAGAGCCCGGCCGACGCCGCGTATGCCGGTCTCTTCCGAAGCGGAGACGACGCGCTCGGCCCGATCGTCGTCGCGCCCGACGGGATGAACGCGACCGTCCGAGAGCTCACGTGGACGCTGCGCCAACGGCTGTCGACCTTCTGCCTGACCGACCAAGGCGCGACGGCGCCGTGGACGATGGACAACGCGGCGGGCTTCGTCGCCGAGCGCGCCCCGGGCGTCCGCGTCGAGGTCGATCACTCCACGTTCATGACGATGAGCCGCGGGCTCCGCGATCGAGCCATCGAGGCGATCTGCGACGGCCGTCCCGCGATCATCGGCATCGGCTCGCTCTTCGCCGCGAACATGCACTACCCCGTCGCGAAGGGATACGACGACGGTCTGTTCGACCTCGCGATGGGCTGGGGCGGCAACGGCGACGGCTGGTACGACACGGGTACGTGGTTCGTCGGCACCATCCGTCGCTGACGCCCGCCGTCACGGCATCGAAGGCATCGGGTGGTCGGGCATGCGCACGAGCATGTCGCCGGCGACGAAGACGCCGTCCTCGCCGAGCGCGCCCTGGACGACGATCATGAGCCCGCCCACGTCGCGAAAGCCCTCCGGAGGCGTGCACTTCGTGTAACGAACGGGCATACGCAGGCCGTTCCGCTCGAGCGCGAAGCGCATGTCGCACGTCGGTTCGTTTCGTAGGCTCGCCGACCCGCGCACGTACTCGCCCTGCACGCGGATCTTCGTCCCGACGTAGCGCTTCTCGTTGCCCACGACGGTGTCGACGGCCACGACGGGCACCGGTGGGTCGTCGTTCGCCCCCGCCCGATCTCGGAGGAGAAAGACGAGGACCGGCGTCGCCATGCCGAGCAGCACGAAACCGACGATGAAGCGCCATCCCCACCGAACGGCGCGCTCGTCGGTCGGAGGAGGAGTCATCCGCTTCGCGCGCTCCTCGCGGAGCTCCTGTTCGAGCCGTGCGATGCGCGCGTGGGCCTGGCCGAGCTCGTCGCGATAGGTCACGAAACGAGGGTAACAGCCCGGCCCGAGCGTCGCGCGCGCATTCTTCCTCGAGCCGCGTTCAGGCCGCCTTGGCCGCGCAGAGGGAATCGAGATGCGTGTAGCTCATCTCCATTCCGTCCGTCATGCCGGAGGCCATGGCGCCGTCGCGCGCCTCCTTCGACGGGAAGAGCATGTCGACCGTGACGGTGGTGACGCCGTTCGACTCCTCGAAGGTGGTGGTGATGATCGCCGGCTCGGTCGACATCGGACCACCGATGTCCCCCGGATCGTAGTTCTCCTCGTGCACGATCCGCGAGAGGGCGACCACCTCCTTGAACGTGCCGAAGAAGCCGAACTCCTTGCCGTCCACCGTGTTCCGCCAGCGCCATCGAAACGCGCCGCCGGCGCGCACGTCCATCTCGCAGACGGACATCGTCCAATCCGGCGGACCGAGCATCCACTTCTTGACGAGCTCCGGCTTCGTATAGGCGTCCCAGACGAGCTGGCGTGGCGCATCGAAGCTCCGCACGACGCGGACCTCGCGATCGCTGGGCGTGCTGGCTTGGAGCGGCTTCGGCATCGTTCTTCTCCTTGGTGTCGGGTTCATCGGCGCGAGCGCTTCTGCGTGGACGCCTCGCGCTTCATCTCCTCGAGCAACGCGTCGAGGCGGCGGTAGTTCTGCTCCCAGATCTCGAAGTGGCGCTCGAGCCAGCTCATCGCCTCCTGGAGGCGCTTCGGCTCGAGCCTCCGCGGCCGGCGCTGTCCGTCCTGACCGATCGAGACGAGCCCGGCGCGCTCGAGCACCTTGAGGTGCTTGGAGATCGCGGGCTGGCTCAAGTCGAACGGCTCGGCCAGCTCTTGGACCGAGGCCTCGCCTCGAGCGAGGCGCGCCACGATCGCGCGTCGCGTCGGATCCGCGAGCGCGGCGAAGGTCAAATCGAGGTGTTCGGCAGCGTTCATAGCCGTTCGTTCATATAACCGATTGGTTATGTATTGCACGAAGCGAAGCCCGTCAAGCTCGAACGAGCTCGCGGGTCCGCCTCAGCCGAGCTTCTTCTCGAGGAGCTCCTTGATGACCTTCGGGTTCGCGCGGCCGCCGCTCTTCTTCATGACCATGCCGACCAGCGCGCCGAAGACGTTCTTGTTGCCCGCGCGGTAGCGACCGACGGCGTCGGCGTTCTCCGCGAGGACCTGCTCGACGATCGGCGCGAGGGCGTCGGCGCTCGCGATCTGCGCGAGGCCCTTCTCGTCGACGATCGCCTTCGGCGCCTTGCCCGTCGCGAGCATCTCCGCGAGGACGATCTTCGTCTGCGCCGTCGAGATCGTCTCCGCCTTCGCGAGGCCTGCGAGCTCCGCGACGGCGGCGCCGCCGAACGGCACCTTCTCGAGCTTGCGCGCGCGGATCTCGCCGAGGAGATCGTTCGCGAGGAGCGTCGCGATCGGCTTCGCGAGGTCCTTGCCGTTCGGCGCATCGAGCGCGGCAGAGAAGAGATCGAGCAGGACGGGCTCCTGCGCGAGGATGCGCGCCGTCTCCGGCGGCAGGCCGTGCGCGTCGCGGAGGCGCGCGGCCTCCGGCGAGAGCTCCGTCGCGGCGGGCTCGGGCTTCTTCTCGGCCTCCCTGCCCTTCTCTTTCTTCTCCTTCTCCCGCTTCGAGGAGACGTCGCGCGACGAGGGCGCGCCCTCGGACTTCGCGACGACCTTCTGCCACGAGTCCTTCAGGGCGACGGTGCGGTTGAGCACCACCGCGCCGTCCTTCGAGTCCTCGTCGACGATGAAGAAGCCCGTGCGCTCGAGCTGGAACCGGTCGCCGGGCTTCGCCGCGGCGAGGCTCGGCTCCGCCTTCGCCGTGAGCACCGTGAGCGACGCCGGGTTGAGCTCCTCGAGGAAGTCCTTGTCGCCCTCGCCGGGGTTCTCGACGAGGAAGAGCCGGTCGTAGAGGCGCACCTCGACGTCGACGGCGCGCGCGGCGCTGACCCAGTGGATCGTGCCGTCGACCTTCTCGCCGGCGGGCGTCGCGCCACCACGCGTCGCCGGATCGTGCGTGGCGCGCACGCGGACGATCTGGCCGCTCGCGTCCTTCTCCACGCCGGCGCACGTGACGACGTAGCCGTGGCGGAGCCGCACCTTGCGGCCGGGCGCGAGGCGCTTCCAGCCCTTCGGCGGCTGTTCGGCGAAGTCGTCGCGCTCGATGTAGAGCACGCGCGAGAACGGCAGCTTGCGGCTGCCGCGCAGCTTCACGTCCTCGCCCGGCTCGGTGCCGGCCGGCCAGTACGGCGCGTCGAGCTCCTCGATCTCGCCTTCCGGCCAGCTCTCGACGACGAGCTCGAGCGGCCTGAGCACCGCCATCACGCGCGGAGACCGCCGGTCGAGATCCTCGCGCACGATGTGCTCGAGCAGCGCGACGTCGACGGTGGAGATGTTCTTCGCGACGCCCGTGCGTGCGATGAGCTCGCGGATGGACTCCGGCGTGTACCCGCGACGGCGCAGGCCCGCGAGCGTCGGCATGCGTGGATCGTCCCACCCGCTGACGTGCTTGCCCTCGACGAGCTTCTGCAGCTTGCGCTTGCTCATCACGGTGTACGTCAGGTTCAGGCGGGCGAACTCGGTCTGCTTCGGGACGTGCGGGACCTCCGTCGCCTGGATGACCCAGTCGTACAGCTCGCGAGCGCTCTCGAACTCGAGGGTGCAGAGCGAGTGCGTGACGCCCTCGAACGAGTCCTCGAGGCAGTGGGCGAAGTCGTACAGCGGGTAGATGCACCACTTGTCGCCCGTGCGGTAGTGATGCGCGTGCTTGATGCGCATGAGCGGCGGGTCGCGCATCTTCATGTTCGGCGAGGCCATGTCGATCTTCGCGCGCAGGACCTTCTCGCCGTCCTTGAACTTGCCCGCCCGCATCTGACGGAACAGCTCGAGGTTCTCCTCGACCGAACGCGAGCGGTACGGGCTCTCCTTGCCGGGCTCGGTGATCGTGCCGCGGTACTCCTTCGAGAACACCTCCTCGGGCAGATCGCAGACGTACGCGCGGCCCTTCATGATGAGCTTCTCGGCGAGCTCGTAGAAGCGCTCGAAGTAGTCGGACGCGAAGTACAGGTGCTCGCCCCAGTCGAAGCCGAGCCAGCGCACGTCGCGCTTGATCGCCTCGACGTACTCCATGCTCTCCGTCGTCGGGTTCGTGTCGTCCATGCGGAGGTGGCAGCGACCGCCGAACTCCTTCGCGACGCCGAAGTCGATGCAGATGGCCTTCGCGTGGCCGATGTGGAGGTAGCCGTTCGGCTCGGGCGGGAAGCGCGTGACGACCTTTCCGCCATGCTTCCCCGCGGCCACGTCGGCGCGGATCATCTCGCGGATGAAGTCTGTGGGCTGAGCTGCGGTCGGCGCGTCGGACATGGGAATTTGGGGGTTCTCGAAGCGATGCACCAACTTAGTAGAAAGGCGGGGCCTCGGCGAGGGTCAGGAGGCGAAACGCCGCGCCTGGGCCGGATCGCGTCGCGCATGCGCGGCAAAGCCGCCGTCTTGCGGCGCCGATGCCGGCGTCGAGCGTCGCCACGATCGTCCGATGACGAACCGCGCGATGCCGCCGGTCACTCGCGCGAGTGCAGACCGTGCTTCTTCAGGAGCGACCGCAGGTAGTGGCGCTCGATGCCCGCGAGCGCCGCGGCCATCGCGATGTTCCCGTTCGTCTTGTGCATCAGACGCTCGAGGTAGTGGCGCTCGAAGTCGTCGACGGCCGTGCGCTTGGCCCCCTTGAACTCGGGCAGCTCGCCGTCGTCGGCGGGCTCCTCGCGGCCGCCGCCGCGCTCGAGCAGGCGCTCGAACGCGAGATCCTGCGGGCGGATCACCGGGCCGTCGCACATGTAAGCGGCACGCTCGACGGTGTTCTTGAGCTCGCGGACGTTGCCCGGGTAGTCGCGCTTCGCGAGCTCGGCGAGCGCCTCTCGCGAGATCGATCGCGCACACGCCGCGTCGCGCGGGAGCCGGCGGAGGAACTCCGCGACGAGCAGCTCGATGTCCTCTCGGCGCTCGGCGAGCGACGGCAGGACCACGCGCGTCTGCGCGAGCCGGAAGTAGAGGTCGTCGCGGAACGTCCCCTGGTTGACCATGCGGCGGAGATCGCGCCAGGTCGCCGAGACGACGCGAACCGACACCGGACGCGGGCGGTTCTCGCCGATGCGCGTGACCTGCCGCTGCTCGAGGACGCGCAGCAGCTTCGGCTGAAGATCGAGCGGCAGATCGCCGACCTCGTCGAGGAAGACGGTGCCGCCGTTCGCCGCCTCGAAGACGCCCATGCGGTGCTCGACGGCGCCCGTGAAGGCGCCGGGCGTGTGCCCGAAGAGCACCGACTCCGCGAGGCTCGCGGGGAGCGCGGCGCAGTCGAGGACGACGAAGGGCCCCTTCGCGCGATGACTGCAGTCGTGCAGCGCGCGCGCGACGAGCTCCTTGCCGCTGCCGGTCGGGCCCTCGACGAACACCGCGAGGTCGGAGGGGGCGAGACGCTCGAGCAGCGCGAACAGCTCGCGCATCGCCGTGCTCCGCCCGATGAGCGCGCCGAAGGAGTCGCGCACGGGCCGTCGCGGCTGGGGCTCCGTCGCCACGTCGACGCGCACCGCGGACTCGCCCAACACGAGCGTGGCTCCTGGAGGGACCACTGCACGCGTGATCCGGGCGCCCTCGTAGTAGGTCCCGTTCCAGCTATCGAGGTCGCGGACCTCGATCCCGGCTTCGTGGCCCTCGAGCTCGACGTGGAACTCGGAGACCGTGAAGTCGTCGATCGGGACGTCGGCGACACGAGAGCGGCCGAGCGTGATCTTGCGACCCACAGCGCTCGCACCCGTGGAAGGCCCCGCGACGACGGCTACGCGTACGCCGCCAGGCGCCGTCCGGGGCCGGAGGATCGTTCGTGTGCTAAATTCGCTCATTCAGAGGCCCACGCCGCACCATAGGACCATACCTCAAGCTGCGCCTCGTCGACATGCCCGGCCGCTACACCATCCTCGGAAGCATCGCCCAGGGCGGCATGGGGAAGGTCTACCTCGCGCGCATGACGGGCAGCGCGGGCTTCTCGCGGCCGGTCGCGATCAAGCGCCTGCACCGGCACCTGGCGGCCGAGCGCAACTTCGTCGCCATGCTCGTCGACGAGGCTCGCCTCGCCGCGCAGATCCGGCACACGAACGTCATCGACACGCTCGACCTCGTCGTCAGCGACGGCGCGATGAGCCTCGTGCTCGAGTACGTCGAGGGCGAGTCGCTGAGCGCGCTCGTGGGGTATGCCAAGGCCCAGGGCGAGCGCGTGCCGAGGCCCATCGCGCTGTCCATCCTCTACGGCGTGCTTCGCGGGCTGGACGCCGCGCACGAGGCGCGGAGCCCCGAAGGACAGCCGCTCGGCATCGTGCACCGCGACGTCTCGCCCCAGAACGTCCTCGTCGGCGTGGACGGCATCCCGCGGATCATCGACTTCGGCGTGGCGAAGGCGCTCGGCCGCATCGAAGCCACGCGCCCCGGCGAGGTACGAGGGAAGTTCGGATACATGGCGCCGGAGCAGGCGCTGGGCCGTCCGGTGACCCGGCAGAGCGACGTGTACTCCGCCGGCGTGGTGCTCTGGGAGCTCTTGACCGGCGAGCGATTGTTCCCGGGATCGGACATCCGCACCGTCGCGTCGGCGGTCCTGCGCGGGCAGATCCCGCCACCGAGCAGCAAGGACCCGAGCATCCCTCCCGAGCTCGACGCCGTCGTCCTGCGCGCCACGAAGCGCGAGGTCGGCGAGCGGTACCTGACGGCGCGCGAGATGCTCGCCGACCTCGAGCCCTTCGAGCGCGCCTCCGACGACGAGGTCGGCGCGTGGGTTCGTCGGCTCGCCGCGAAGCCCCTCGCCGAGCGACAGCGGCTCTTGTCGGACGCGACGCCGCCCACCGACAACCCGACGATCGAAGACCTGATGGCCGAGCTCGCTCGGAGCAGGTCGCTGTCCGACGAGACGGAGGTGATGGCCAAGCCCCCGGCGAGAGCGGAACAGACGCCGAGCCTCGCCGGCTCGCCCGCTGGTTCGTACGGCGGACCGCAGCCCCCGAGCCACCCGATTCCCCCGTTCGGCAGCGCGCCGCGCGTGAGCCAGCCGCAGATCCCGCTCGGGGCTCCGCCCGACGTCGGCGTAGCGGTGCTCGGGCCGCCGGCACCATCGAAACGGGGCGCGGCCTTCGTCTTCGCACTAGGATTCGCCGGCGTGATCATCCTCGCGATCGTCGTGGGCGCCGTCCGGCGCTCTACTGCGGCCGCTCCACCGACCCCGGCGAGCTCGGCCGTCTTGCCGAGCCCCGCGCCGGTGCCGTCGCCGGATCCCGAGCCCGCGGAGACCTCGGAGAGCGAGGAGGACGACGAAGAGGACGTGGAAGACTCGGAGCCGAACACCGCGCAGCCGACGCCGAGGCCCGAGGTCTCCACCCCCGCGCCGACCTCGAAGCTTCCGACGCGCCCCGCGTCGACCACGCCCAGCAAGGGGCCGCGCAAGACCCCGCGCCGCCCGATCGACGATGCCAAGAGCTATCGATGAGGCGTACGCCCTGCGTACTACTGGGGATTTGTTGGTTCGTATCGGCGGTCGCGACGAGCAGCCCGGCCCGTGGAGACGAATCCGCCGTCGCTGCCGCGGAGAGCCTGTTCGCGGAGGGCCGCGCGCTCCTCGACAAGGGCCAGTTCGAGGAGGCGTGCGACCGGTTCTCGCGTAGCCAGCAGCTCGACCCGGCCGTCGGTACGCTCCTCAACCTCGGCGAGTGCTACGAGAAGCAGAACAAGACCGCGAGCGCGTGGGGCGCGTATCGCCAGGCGGTCACCCTCGCCGCCACGCGCAAGGACGAAAAACGCGCGGCGATCGCACGAGAAGCCGCCGAACGGCTCGAGCCGCACCTCTCGCGCCTCACGATCGAGGCGGCGTCGAAGCCGCCGGGCCTCGTCGTGACGAGGAACGGTACTCGGATCGAGATCGCCGCGCTCGACACGCCCATCCCCGTCGATCCCGGCGAGCAGGTGATCACGGCGTCCGCGCCGGACAGGGAAGAGTGGCGCACCACGGTCGAGCTCGGCGACGGCGAGAGCCTGACCGTGCGCATCCCGGAGCTCCCCGTGATTCCGAAGCCGGACACGGGCATCGACATCATGCCGGTGCAGCCACCGGCCACCGTGACGAACGCGCGCAAGGCGGCGCTCGGGCTCTTCGTCGGAGGCGGCGTGGCCGTCGCCGCGGGGCTCGTCTTCGGAGGTCTCGCCTTCTCGACGTGGGCCTCGGTCACGGAGGTCTGCCCCGACGGGACATGTCCCACCGAGGCCGATCGCGCGAAGGTGCAATCGGACCGGGAGGCCAGCAGCACGTACGCGACCGTGAGCACGCTCGCGATCGGTGCCGGCGCCGCCGCGATCGCCGCCGGCGCCATCGTTCACTTCACGTCCGGCAACAAGCGGGTGTCGGTGGCGCCCGCGCCGACCCGCGGAGGCTTCGGCGTCACGACGACCTTCGGGCTGTAGACCGGGGCAGGTCGCCTGGTGCGCGTGACCGGCCGGCTCGTCTCCGATCCGCAGGGCGCCGGCCGACGCCATCGGCTTTTTCGCCGGCCTTTCGAGCACTTCGCGCGTTCGGACCGAATTGGCGGACACGGTCGCGTCCTTGCTCATGGGCGGGCATGCGCCCTCGACGTTGCTCGCTCGCCTTCTTCTTCCTCTCCGCCGTCGCGCTCGGCGTGCCCGCCTGCGACGCCGCCCAGCGAGAAGCCGCCGGAGAAGAACGAGCCGCGCAGAGCGGCGCGAGCTGCAGGACGAGCGGCGACTGCAGCGCAGGCGCGAAGCACTGCGCGCCGAACGCCGCCGGAGACCTCGTATGCCAGGCGAAGGTCGACACCGGGTACGGCGCGTGCGGGCGCGTGGGCAACGCCCTCGGCGTGGGTCGCGCGTGCGGGACGTGCAGCGCGACGGCGAAGGTCTGCGTCGACGCACCCGAGCTCGACACGGCCTTCTGCTCGCGAGCCTGCTCCACCGACGACGAGTGCGGGGCCGACGCGTTCTGCGGAACGACCTCGTCGTCGAAGGGCAAGGTGTGCATTCCCTTCGTCTGCGCGTGCGTCGCGAAGACCGAGACGAACGAGCTGCTCGGTCAGGCGCTGGCGACCCACGACCGGACGACGTGCGATCTCGGCCAGAAGTTCGGATCGCTGGGCTCGATCTACCCGGAGTCGATCGCCCACGACCCGATGCGACTGACGTTCTTCCAGAAGCTCTATCACGCACCGATGGCCATCCCGCACGCGGGGCGTGGGCTCGCGGAGGCTGCACGCGCTTCGCGCTCGCGCGGGTACGTGAGCGACGTCGTCCGCATGGCGGCACGCCTCTGGGACGAAGAGCCGTCCGGCTCGACGAGCCTCCCTGCCCCGCCGTCGTTCGAGGACGCCGTGGCGGCGCTCTCGGGCGCGCCCCGCGACGCCATCGCCGCCGACGCCGGGGATCTCCCGAAGGAGCTGCGCGAGGCGCTCGCGCCCGTCCTCGCCGCCATCCGGACGGCGATCGATCTGAGGCAGCAGGCGATCCCGGAGGGCGCCGATCTCCGTCGATGGTTCCGCGCTCCGATGGGCATGTTCGTCCAGATGCGCGAGACCGTGCCGGCCGCCGAGAAGATCGATCTGACGCGTCCGGAGGATCGGGACTTCCTCCTCCGAGGCTTCCGCTACGACCTGCTCGCGCGCGCGGCGATCGTGATCGCGGAGGCGGTCGAGAACAGCGGGCTCCGGACGGGATCGTTCCCCGGCAACTACGCCTTCGACCACGACACGCCGTACGGCCGCATCGTCGTCCGCGGGACCGGCGACGACGTCTACCGCGAGTCCGATCCGAAGCTCTCCGGCGAGCTCCTCCTCGTCGTCGACACCGGCGGCGACGACCGATACGAGATCCCGGTCGGCGGCACGCAGTCGCCGTCGAACCCGGTCTCGGTCGCCATCGATCTCGGCGGCAAGGACACGTACACGTACGTGAAGACGGTGCAGGGCATCAACGAGCGCCCCGATCCGGACGCCGCCGGACGACGGCCGACGGTCCCGCGCCACAGCCTCTCGGAGGTCCGGCGCCAAGGAGCGGGCACGCTCGGGGTCGGCATGCTCTTCGACTTCGGTCGGGGCGACGACGTCTACGAGAGCCTCCGCTTCTCGCAAGGCAGCGGCGTGCTCGGCGTCGGGGTCCTGTACGACGAGGGTGGCAACGATCGTTACGTCGCCGAGACCGTGGCGCAGGGCGGCGCGCAGCTCGGCCTCGGCGTGCTCATCGACGGAGGCGGTGACGACGTGTACCGCGGCTTCTCGGTGACGCAGGGAGCCGCGTACGTGAAGGCGGTCGGGCTCCTCGTCGACCACGGCGGCAACGACACGTACTGGACGAGCCCCGGCAACTCGTACATCGCCGAAGCCGGTCGAATCAAAGGCCACGACTACCTCTACGAGTTCGGCATCAACCAGGGCGCCGCGTGGGGCCGGCGCGGGGACTACCCGCAGGACTTCCTCCGCAACGACGGACACATGTCGGGCGGGATCGGCGCGCTGCTCGATCTCGGAGGCTCCGACAAGTACACGTGCGGCGCGTTCTGCCAGGGCACCGGCTACTGGTTCGGTACGGGCATCCTCTGGGACGACGGCGTGGGGAACGACGAGAGCTACGGGCGCATCTTCGCCGGCGGCTCCGGCGTGCACTTCGGCCTCGGCATCTACCACGACGGCGGCGGTGACGATCGCCACCACGTCGGCGCGCAGCCGGAAGGTCTTTCGTTCGGCTCCGGCGACGACCTGAGCCTCGGTTGGTTCGAGGATCTCGGCGGGAACGACCGCTACACCGGCGGACGCCACAGCTTCGGCAGCGGCACCGAGAAAGGCGTCGGCGTGTTCATCGACCTGTCGGGTGACGACCGGTACGAGAGCTCGCAGGGCGACGGCTTCGGCTCCGTCCTCGATCCCGCCGACTGGCAGAAGACGTCACACCCTCGCTACAAGCTCGCGTCGATGGCGGTGTTCGTCGACGGCGCCGGCGACGACGTCTACGCGCGCGCGAAGCACTTCCAGCCGGATCCGGTCGGCAACGGACGCGCGTGGAAGCATCCCTGGATCAAGGACAGGCTGACGCCCGGCACACAGGTCCCGTCTCCGGTGACCTACCCCGCGGCGAACGTGTTCGGGCTCGGCCTCGACCGCTGACACGCTCGCTCGTCAGTAGCCGGAACGAAGGTGGAAGAAGTACATCCTGTCGAGCGCCCAGAGCGACGAGAACGCCGTCGATCCCTCGCGAACGTCGGTCGGCAGCACGAACACGGCACGTTCGCTCCGGCCGTCCGTTCCCATCACCTGGCCGATGCGCCACTCGTCGTAGTCGACTCCGTTCGGATCGGCGAAGAAGACGTGCATCGTCGACGTCCCGTCGAGGCACTGGCGACGCGGATGCGGAATGCACTCGACCTCGAAGGAGATCTTCCTGAGGTCGTAGAGGCATCCGCCGCGGGTCGGATCCTTCGCTTTGTAGATCCGCTGGTTGTCGTCCAGGCTGATGGGTCGCTCTTCGCGCGGGACGACGCGGACCTCGGGCGCGCAGCGTTCCCGATCCGGTGAGCCCGGCTCGAGCTCGAACGTCACCGTCACGCCCCTCTGCGCGTACTCGAACCCGTAGGTGACCATGAACTCCGCGTTGCGGCCGCGCAGCTCGGACTCCTCGGTCATCACGTCGTCTTCGCTGGACGCCTGCTCTCCGGCACACCCGGCGGCGGTGAGGACGACGAGAGGGGAGAAAAGGAGACTCAGGTTCATCTTCGTGCTTCGCATGCTCGCCGGAGCAGCAACGTGTATGCCGAGGTGGGCAGGCTCCCTGCATGGTGACCAACGAGCGTCGAACCCGCATCGACGCCGCCCGGCGAGCCCTCCGAAACGCCCGCGGGAGGTCACGCTCGTGACCGGCGCGAATCGGGACGCGCGCGCGCGAGTTGCGCAAATCCGTGCTTGATGGCCGAAGAGCGCACACCGGCGCTGCGCGTTTTCGAGCACCGCTGGAACCCGGACGGCCGCAAGCAGGGGCACGACACCTGCTTACTGGTCGTACATGGTGCGAATCACGCGATGCTTCGTCTGGGGCGCCGTGCTGGCGCTCGTCGGGTGCGTGACGGACGGAGAAGCCGACGATCTGGTCGCGTCCGACCAAGCGGCCATCGACGGCGACCGCAGCGATCCCGCGCACGCGCGCAGTGACCGGACGGCCGCGACGGCCACGGTCCACGGCCGGAAGATCGTCCTCCACCTCAGCGACGAAGACAACGCAGGCTGGGCGAGCATCGAAGACGGCGACCCGGGCGACGAGGTCTGGCTCGATCGCTCGTTCGACGCGGGCGCGAGCTGGGACGGGCACGTCGGCAAGACGAAGATCCCGTCGGGCGGGCGCTCGTGGCGGACGATGATGTACAGGGTCGACGAGCCGGGCAAGCACCGCTTCGGCGCGCTCCGCGCGTGCGGCAAGGCGGGCAACCGGCCCGAGATCGCGTGCACGCCGTGGTTCCGCACGACCGCGCCGGGCGAGACTCGACACGACGCCGCCGCGATCGGCCTGATGCAGCACTACCAGTCGTTGTTCGGCAGGTGGAACTCGGGCTGGTGGAACTCGGCGAACGCGCTCACCGCGATGCTCGACTACATGCAGATCACCGGCTCGACCACGCATCGCTGGGTGATCGCCCACACGTTCGACCGGAACCGGTGGAGCAAGTTCACGAACGAGTACATGGACGACACGGCGTGGTGGGGGCTCGCGTGGGTCCGCGCCTACGACGTGACGGGCGAGCAGCGCTACCTCGACATGGCTCGCCACGACGCCGAGTACCTCTGGAAGTTCAAGGACGACAAGTGCGGCGGCGGCATCTGGTGGCGCGACGACAAGAAGTACAAGAACGCCGTGACGAACGAGCTGTTCATCAAGCTCGCGGCGTCGCTGCACAACCGCATCCCCGGTGACACGGTCTGGCTCGCTCGCGCGAAGGAGGTCTGGGCCTGGTTCGAAGCGAGCGGGATGATCAACGCCGAGAACCTGATCAACGACGGCCTCGACGATCAGTGCCGAAACAACGGCCAGACGGAGTGGACCTACAACCAGGGAATCATCCTCGGCGGCCTCGTCGAGCTGCACCGCGCGACCGGCGACGACGCCTTGCTCGCGAAGGCGCGCGCGCTCGCGGACGCGTCGACCTCGAGCCCCAAGCTCCACCCGAACGGCATCCTGCGGGAGCCCTGCGAGTCGAACGCCGACAAGTGCGGCAAGGACGGTCCGTCGTTCAAGGGAGCCTACGTGCGCGGGCTCGGCGAGCTCGATGCCGCGCTGCCGGATCGGCCGTACCGCAAGTACCTCCGAGCGCAGGCCGACGCGATGTACGCCAACGCCCGGACGACGATCGACCAGTACGGCATTCACTGGGCGGGGCCGTTCGACAGAGCGGACGCGTCGCGCCAGCACAGCGCCCTCGATCTCCTGAACGCGGCGGCCCGATGACGAGCGTGCAGGTCGAGCGCAACGGTAGAGCACGCAGACCCCGACCACGTCCGCCGACGTGGTGAGCACCGCGGCTCGGCGTTCCCGCCTCCTCGTGGGGTAAATTCGAGGAATGCCGCCGCGACATCGCTCGTCCCCTCCCCCGCCGCCGCCTTCGTCGCGGCCGCCCCCGCACGAGCGCCGCCGCCACCATCCTCATCACCACCACCCGCCTCACCATCATCATCATCACGGCGGCCCGCGAGGACGGCAGCTCCCGCTCGACGCGGGTCCGATCGACGCGGCGCTGAGCGACGTCGTCCCCGACGCTCGCGACCGAGCCTTCGTCCTTCGCTGCATCCTCGAGGAAGGCCCTCGCCACCATCGCGTGGCGAGCTGGGCGCTCTTGCGCATGCTCGCTGCGGTGCTCGCCGAGGTCGGCGGCCAGCCGAACGTCGACGACTCGCCGAGCGAGGCGCTCGGCATGCGGCTGCCGCCGAACGTCGCTTCGTCGTCCGACGACGCGGAGTTCCCGATGGGCGTCCCCACGCGGATGCTCCGCGAGATCCTCGATGCGAAGGAGGCGGAGCTCGCGATCGAATGCCTGCGCGACGGGCCCCCGCACCACGCGCTCGCGAACGCCGCGATGGCCTGGATCCTCGAGGGCGTCTACGACCGCATCCGCAGCCGGCGGAGCGCCCGCGGTACCGGAGAATGACGCGACGCGAGCCACTGCTGTCGAGCCAGCGCATCCCCCTCGTCGGCGGTCCCGCCGTCACGCCGCCGCCGCCCGCGCCGAGCGCGCTCACGCTCGAGGAGCGCGAGATCGCGTCGCTCGGTCTCGGCGCCGCCTTCGAGCTCGCGTCGGCCGAGCTCGGGTTCGCCGCCGCGTCGTGGCTCTTCGTCGAGCAGGTCGCCACGCTCGGGGGGCGAGAAGCCGTCGTCGCGCTGCGCGACGAGCTGGGCCCCTCGTTCTCGGCCCTCCATTACATCGCCACGCGCTGGCTCGAGGGCGAGCGCGCGCCGCCGATCCGCACGTCGGGCGTGCTCCACGCGCTCGAGGGCGCGCGCCGCGTTCTGGTCGTCGGCCTCGAGGCACGTCACATCGACGCCCTCGTGCGTGATCTCGATCCGTCGGTGCGTCTCGGACTGCTCACGTACCGGCTCCAGCGCGTCGAGTGGGATCGCGTGATCGCCAACTGGGGCGGGCGCGTCGAGCCCGTCGACGTCGCCGAGTTCCAGGGATGGGCCGGGGCGCGCTCCGCCCTCCTCACGTTCGTGTACGGCGTGCGCGGTCACGTCATGAACGTGCTGTCGGCGTTCCTCCGCGTGATCGGCCCGGACGTCCGAACGCAGTTCCGCGACATCGTCGGCTGGGACGTCCTCGGCGGCACGCCCGAGGTCTATCCGCGGTATCTCGTCGAGACGCTGACGTCCGAGCTCACGGCGCTCGTCGACGTCGACGGAGTCTGATGGCCGCACTGCTCCTGACGGGAATCCTCGTCGTCACGCTCGCCGTCCAAGCGCGGTTCGCGTCGATCCGCATGCTCGTCGTCCTCTCGGGCGCCGCGGCCGCCTGCCTGACGTCCGCGCTCCTCGGCCACGGCGGCACGCACGAGCTCCTCGCCGAGGTCCCTTGGGACGTGCTCGTCCTGCTCGTCGCGCTCGGCCTCTTGTCGGAGGCGTTCGTCGAGGCGCGCCTGTTCGCGGTCATCGCCGTGCGCGCGGCGGAGCTGAGCCGAGGCTCGCCGGTCGGCATCGGTCTCGTCTTCGGCGTCGCCATGTACTTCGTGAGCGCGCTCATGAACAACCTGACCGCGCTCGTGCTCGTCCTGCCGATCGTGCTCATCATCCTGCGCGTCGCGGGCGCAGGGCAGAAGCAGGTGACGTGGACGCTCGGGACGCTGCTCGTCACGTGCAACCTCGGCGGGGCCGCCACGCCGATCGGAGACTTTCCCGCGATCCTCCTGCTCGGCCGCGGATCGATGTCCTTCACGGACTATCTCGTGCGCGCCGCGCCGGCGACCTTCGCCGGGCTCGTCCTCGTGCTCGTCGTCGCCGCCCTCACCCTGCGCGGCTCGCACGAGCGCGTCCGCGCCGAGATGCGTGCCGCGATCTCGCGCGCGCTCATCCGGGCGCTCTATCGCGGCGCGCGCCTCGATCGGAAGCTCCTCGCATGGCTCACGGCCGTCTTCGTCGCGATGCTCGTCGCGTGGATGGCCCTGCCGGCGTCGGGCCCCGTGAGCGCCGACCTCGTCGGATGGGTCGGCGTGCTCGTCGCGCTCGCGGCGCGGCCCGCGTTCGGAGAGCGTGTCGTGCGGACACGCGTCGACGTCGAGGCCGTCCTCTTCTTGCTGTCGCTCTTCGTAATGGTCGCCGCCGTGAGGCGCACGGGCGTGTTCGCGATGGCCGCCGGAAAGCTCACGGACCTGCCGGTGTCGCCGGCGCTGCAGCTCGTGTGCTTCCTCTTGCTCGTCGGCGTCGTGACGGGCGTGTTCTCCGCCGGCCCGTCGATGGCGGCGTTGCTCGAGGTCGCGGCGGTGCTCGCGACGCGCTTGCCTCCGCACGTCGTCTACGTCGGCCTCGCGCTCGCCGTCTGCGCCGGCAGCTCCCTCTTCCTGACGGCGGCCACGTCCGGCCCGCTGGCGCAGTCGCTCACCGAACGTGCCCAGCTCGTCAGCGAGGACGGCAAGCGCATCCGTTTCGGCTTCGCCGAGTTCCTGCCCGTCGGCATCGTGAGCTTCGTCATCATCGAGGCCGTCGCGATCGTCTACGCGCTCGCCGGCCTCGCCCTGAGCTGACGCGCGTGCCTTGGATCCGCCGGCTCGGCCGTTGTAGGGTCCGCCGCGATGGCAAACGCCGCGATCGAGCAGATCGAACGTCACCGTGCCGAGATCACCGGGCACTGCTACCGGATGCTCGGCTCCGTGGTCGACGCCGAGGACGTGGTCCAGGAGACGATGGTGCGCGCGTGGCGCGGCCTCGAGTCCTTCGACGGCCGCTCGTCGCTGCGCACGTGGCTCTACCGTATCGCGACGAACGCGTGCCTCGACGCCCTCGGCGACCGCGCGCGCCGCGTGCGCTCGACCGACGAGTTCCCGGCCGGCACCGTCGACGACGAGCTCGAGACACGCCCGCGGACGCACTGGCTCGAGCCGGTCCCGGACGCGCGGGTCATCCCGCCCGACGCCGATCCCGCGACGCAGGCGATCCTGAGGCAGAGCATCCGGCTCGCGTTCGTCGCCGCGCTCCAGCACCTCCCGCCGAAGCAGCGCGCGGCCCTCTTGCTCACGGAGGTCCTCGGGTTTTCGGCGGCGGAGGTCGCGGAGACGCTCGACACCACGGTCGCGTCCGTGAACAGCGCTCTGCAGCGCGCACGCGCGACGCTCTCGGCCCTGCACGTCGAGGAGAGCCCCCCGGCGCTCGACGCCGCGAGCTCCGCCCTCGTCGACAAGTACGTCGCCGCGTTCGAGGCCTACGACGTCGACGCGCTCACGAACCTCCTCCGCGAGGACGTGGCGATGTCGATGCCGCCGTACACGCTCTGGCTCCGCGGCCCCGAGGCCGTCCGTGCCTGGCTCCTCGGCCGCGGCTCGGTCTGCCGCGGCTCGCGCTTCGTGCGCACGACCGCGTGCGGCTGCCCGGCGTTCCTCCAGTACCACGCGACGCCCGAAGGCCGTCATCACGCTTGGTCGGTCAACGTCCTCGAGCTCGCGGGGGACCGCATCGCCAAGATGACGTTCTTCTTGGACGCCGAGGCGCTCTTCCCCGCGTTCGGGGCGCCTTTGGACCTGGACTGACGGGCCTCAGACCTCAGGCCTCGGACCTCGAAGAGGCCTCGGGGCCGCGGGCTCTCGAGCGAAACGCGTCGCGGCTCGCCGCCCGGATCGATTCCCTCATCCCGCCGCGGCCGTTCTCGCTGAGGCCCGAGGCCCGAGGCCTTTTTCATCCCCCACCGATGATTTCTGCGCCCCTGCGGAGTCCATACGGGCAAACAGGAGGCAAACCCCATGGCCCGTAAGCTTTTCGTCAACCTGCCCGTCCGCGACCTCGACCGTTCGAAGCGCTTCTTCGAGGCGCTCGGGTTCACGTTCGACCCGAAGTTCACGGACGACAAGGCCGCGTGCATGGTCGTCAGCGAGGAGGCCTTCGTGATGCTCCTCACCGAGCCGTTCTTCAAGGAGTTCACGACGAAGCAGCCGTGCGCCACCGCCACGCACGTCGAGGCGCTCATCGCCTACTCCGCCGACAGCCGCGCGGAGGTGGACGCCATCGTCGACAAGGCCCTCGCGGGGGGCGGCAAGGAGCCGGTCAAAGCGAAGGACTACGGGTTCATGTACCAGCGGAGCTTCGAGGACCTCGACGGACACTGCTGGGAGGTGCTCTGGATGGATCCGAAGGCGGTTTCGTAGTGGCATGCCGCCCGACGACGCCGGCGGGGCGCGACGGCGCGCGCCCCGCGGCGAGCTCGGCCGTACGTGCGCCTTGATGCGACGGCGGCCGAGGGTGCATGGACAAAGACATCGCGCCGCTCGTTGCATTTCCGCGGGGGCTCGTCGCGCTGTCGATCGTCGGCGCAGCGTGCACCGTCTCGTCTCCCGCGCCTGTCCTTCCGCGGGGTGACGCGCCCGTTTCGATCGAGGAGCGCGCGCCGGCCGACGAGCGAGCGACGACGCCCTCGAGCGAGGAGGCGGCGGCCGAGGAGCGCTTCGACCCGCAGGTGCTGCTCGACACGTGGTCGCTCGCCGCGCGGGAGGACGGCGAGGCGTGCCGCGCCGCTCTGAAGGAGGCGGGGTTCCAGTTCCGGAGCGTCGCCGACAAGAGCGAGCCCGACAAGTCCGGATGCGGGATCCCTCACGGCGTGATCGTCCGTCGAGGTCCGACGGGCATCGTGTGGGACCCTCCGATCATGGTCGACTGCACGCTCGCGCGTGCGCTCGTCTCGGTCGAGCGCATCGTTCAGGAAGAAGCAGAGCGCCACCTCGAGACGCGCATCGCGCGCATCGCGAACCTCGGCGGCTACGCGTGCCGGCCACGGAACTACCGCAAAGGCGCATCGCTCAGCGCCCATGCGTTCGGCAGCGCCGTCGACGTCGCGGCCTTCCATCCCGCGAAGGGCACGCCGGCGATCATCGCCCGCGACTGGGCCGAGCGCCCGCGCTCGACGCCGGCGAGGGACGCCCGACGGAGCTTCCTCCGATCCGTGTTCGTACGCCTGCGGCGGGAGGCGGACCTCACCTACGTCGTGGGCCCGGACTTCAACGCCATCCACCACGATCACTTCCACCTCGATCGAGGCGGCTGGCACTTCTGGTTCAACCGCTGAGCGAGCGAGCGCTCAGCCCTTCATCGCTTCGACGATCTCGGGCGGCGGCGGCCGTTGCGGCTCGCTCGCGGGCCCCGACGACCAGTCCATGCCGAACTCGTGCCCCGCTTCACAGCGGTACTGGTCGGACTCGACGCCTTCGTGGATGCGCGTGGCGCGAGTGACCTTTCCCTCGTCGAGGCACACCATGCACGCCACCTCCTGCGCGAGCGGTCCGCCGGCCATGAGGGCATCCTAGACGACCGCCCGAAGGTCGACGAACGCCTGCCCGCCGGAGAAGCGAAGGCACGAGGTTTGCTCTACCGCGTGCCGTCTCCTACCCGGACGGAGGCTCGCACCCCGGCTCGAACGCGGCACTCTCGAAACAAAGTCGACGAACGAAAACCAGCGGCCACCGCCGCCGGTCACAAGATCTTGCGACCTCGGTCTCGAGATTTCGTGTCGTCACGAATTCCTGCGTCCGCTCTCCCGGCGAAACCCCTGGAGTTTCACGGGGTGAGCGCGTGGCATCGACGCTGCAAGCGATCGGATTGCCCCGGGGGACCGACGATGGAGAGGACACCTTCCCGATGAGCGAAGACGCCACCGAGGTCGCTGCACTCAAGGCTCGCATCCTGGAGCTCGAGCGTGAGAACGCGCGCCTGCGCGCCGGCGTGTTCGAGCCGAGCTCCCCGTCGGTAGTGAAGGTGCCCCCGGAGGTCGCTCCCCTCTTCGAGCGCGCGGCCGCGACGGTACGGGACCTCTTCAAGCGCGTCGAGATCGATCCGGCGCGTGCGATGTTCGCGATCGACGGCGAGCGCTACATCCTCATCCGCGCGTCGGCGTTCTCGATCGAGTTCCTCGACACGCTCGTCAACCTCTATGCGGACCGCGGCGAGCGCGAGGCGCTCGCGATCGCGCGAGGGTTCTTGTTCGACATCGCGCACACGATCGGATTGCACGACGCGCGGCAGATGCACGAGAAGCTCGGTGCGAGCGATGCGGTCGAAAAGCTCTCGGGCGGCCCCGTCCGATTCGCCTACACCGGCTGGGGCCAGGTCGCGATCGATCCGCGCAGCAACCCGGTGCCCGGCGACGACTTCCTCCTCGTCTACGAGCATCCCTACTCGTTCGAGGCCGCGAGCTTCCTACGCGCGAACCGCAAGTCGGACGGTCCGGTCTGCATCATGAACGCCGGCTACTCCTCCGGCTGGTGCACGGAGAGCTTCGGCGTCGAGCTGACCGCGCTCGAGGTGAAGTGCCGCGCCCGCGGAGACGACGGCTGCTTCTTCGTCATGGCGAAGCCCGATCGGGTCGCCGCGGCGGCTCGCGAGCACTTCGGCGTCGACCCCGGCGCGATGCGCGAGCACGGGTTCGACGTGCCGACGTACTTCGAGCGCAAGCGCGCCGAAGAGGAGGTGCGCCGCTCGCTCCAGAAGCTCCAGGAGGCCCAAGAGGAGCTCGTGCGCAAGGAGCGGCTCGCGACGGTGGGTCTGCTCGTCTCCGGCGTCGCCCACGAGGTGAACACGCCGCTCGGCGTCGCCGTGACCGCCAACGGCGTCGCGCAGGACGAGCTCAACGCGATGCGCGAGAAGTTCGAGAAGGGCGCGCTCACCAAGGGCGATCTCCGGAACTTCCTCGAGCGCGCCGGGCAGGCCATCTCCCTCGTCGAGACGAACCTCGAGAGGGCCGCGCACCAGATCACGAAGTTCAAGCGCGCGTCGGTCGACCACGTCTCGCAGGAGCAACGGCGCGTCGACGTCGCCGCGTACGTCCGCGAGACGTTGGAGAGCCTCGGGCCGCTCGCGCGGCGCGCGGGCCTCGCGGTGTCGTTCACGAGCGAGGGCCCGCTCGAGTGCGTCACGTACCCGGGCGCGATCTCGCAGATCGTGACGAACTTCGTCACGAACACGGCGATGCACGGCTCGGACGATCCGCCGCTGTCCGAGGGCGGCACGACGCGCGCGGTCCGGCTGCACGTCGACGTTCGGCTGATGCGCCTGGCGGACGACAAGGTCGTCCTCCGGTACTCCGACGACGGACGCGGCATGACCGAGGAGGTCAAGGCGCAAGCCTTCCAGCCGTTCTTCACCACGGGCCGCGCCGGCGGCGGGTCCGGGCTCGGCTTGCACATCGTGCAGTCGCTCGTGGCCGACGTCCTACGAGGAAAGATCGAGCTCGACACCGCGCCGGGCAAGGGCGCGACGTTCACCGTCACGTTCCCGGTCGAGCCCTGATCGGCGGGGAGCTCACTTGCTCCGCGTGATGCCGAAGCTGCGAAGCTGGTAGGTGAGCGTCGACGGCTTCATCCCGAGCAGCTCGGCGGCGCCTCCCTCACCGGCGATCTTCCCGCCGGCCTTCTCGAGCGCCGCGATGAGGTTCTGCTTCTCGAGCTCGCGCATCTCTTCGACGGTGTAGAAGCCTCTCGGGGGCATCGTCATCGCACGCACGGAGACGGCTTCGTCGAGGCGAGCGGTCGATCGCGGCGCCGGCTCGAGGGCCTCGGCTGCCGCGAGCTCCGGCAGCGCCGCGTCGAGGCGCAGGTATCCGTCCGGCGACAGAATGAGCGCGCGCTCGGCGACGTTCTCGAGCTCGCGGACGTTGCCGGGCCACGAGTAGCTCTCGAGCATGCGCGTCGCCTCGGGCGAGAGCGGGACGAACGGCCGCCCGAGCTTCCGGCACGACTTCGCGACGAAGTGCTCGAAGAGCGGGACGATGTCGCTCTTCCGCTCGCGCAGCGGCGGGATCTTCATCGGGAAGACGCTGAGCCGGTAGTAGAGGTCGGCCCGGAACTGGCCCGCCTCCACCATCGCCTTGAGATCGCGGTTCGTGGCCGCGACGACGCGCACGTCGACCTTCTGCGTCTTCGTGTCTCCGACGCGCTCGACCTCGCGTTCCTGCAGAGCGCGCAGGAGCTTTCCTTGCAGCTCGAGCGGGATCTCGCCGACCTCGTCGAGGAAGAGCGTACCGCCGTCGGCGAGCTGGAAGCGCCCCACGCGGTCGCGGTGCGCGCCGGTGAAGGCTCCGCGCACGTGGCCGAAGAACTCGCTCTCGAAGAGCTCGCGAGGCACGCTCGCGCAGTTCACCTTCACGAGCGGGCCCGAGGCGCGCGCGCTCTTCTCGTGGATCGCTCGGGCGACGAGCTCCTTGCCCACCCCGGACTCGCCGAGGACGAGCACGGTCGTGTCGGTCTTCGCGACCGCGTCGATCTGCGCGCGCACCAGCTCGAACGCGGGGCTCGTGCCGATGAGATCGCCGCCGCCCTCGGCTTCCTTCACCTCCTCGCGGAGGTAATCACGCTCGCGCTCGAGCGCGGCCTTGAGCGCCTTGATCTCCTCGTATGCCTTCTTCTGTTCCTCGTAGAGCCGCTCGAGCTCTGCGCGTTGCTTCTCGACGGCCTGGAGCTGCTCGTACGTCCTGAGCGCCGCGATGACCGTCGTCAAGAGGCGCGTGGACGTCAGCTCCGTCTTGGTGCGGTAGTCGCTGATGTCGAAGTGACGAATGACCGTCGCCTCGGGCGCCTGTCCCGGCTGGCCGGTCCGGAGCACGACGCGCACGTGGCCGTAGCCGAGCTCGTCGCGGATGTACTTCACGAGCTTCAGGCCCGCGTCGTCCGTCTCCATGACGACGTCGAGGAGGACCAACGCGATGTCCGGGTTCTCCGCGAGCAGCTTCTTGGCGCTCTGAGCCGATCGGGCGCTGAGGAACGAGAGGCCCCTGTCCGAGAACGACACGCTCCTCAGAGCGAGGACGGTGACGTCGTGGACCTCCTGCTCGTCGTCGACGATGGCGATCTTCCAGGGAGGCGCGCTCGACGAAGGCGACGCGCCCGCCCCGTTGGACGAGACGTCCGTCTCGTCCACGAACGGGGATTCGGCGTCATCCGCGAGAGCCATGACCCACCCTTCCTCCTAGACAACGCCCGGCGGGAACGTGTCCCGTGATTATACCCGAAGAGATGGTCGCCTTTCGACCCCCACGTGCGCACCCCCGAGGCCAGGAACGCGATCGCCCCAAAAATTCAGCGGCCATACGTGCGGTGCTCCACCTCGACGCCACCCGCCGAGCTCTTGACCACGATGCGTTTCACGCCAGCGGCGTGGACGACGGCGAAGAAGGGGTCCTCCGCGACCGTGCCCGCGTTGCTCTCGTCGCCGGCCTTTTCGACGGTCCGCGTCCCGAGCGAGACGTCGTCCGCATCGAACGCCTCGAACGTGGCGTCACGGCCCGGCGCTCCGTCCGTCCACGCGATCCTGACGTGCGTGGGCAGGCCGCCGAGCACCGCGGCGTCGAAGGTGAACTCGATCGTACCGGCGCCGTACGCGCTGTTGCAGGCTCCGCCCACTTTCGAACATTTCCCGTCGACGACGCCGTCGTCCTCGTCGACGGAATCGACGAGCGAGACGCCGAAGGACGTGCCGAGCGTCGTGCTGCTCGCGGTCACCCCGGGCGTGCTCAGCTCGCCGTCCTCCCAGTCCTCGAAGTGGAAATACGAGCCGAACGAGACGCCCTGGAACGGGCCGTCCGCGCGCGACGTGTACGGAACCGGATCGAGCAAGCCGTCCTCGAGCACCTTGCCCGAGTCCGGGCCTCCGTCGGTCGGCCCGGGGGCGGCCCCTCCGTCGGCATTCGGCGTAGGCGGAGGAAGGGAGCCGTCCGGCCCCGAGTCGCGCCCCGCTTCGTTCGTGGGCGGGCTCGAGTCGCTCCCGCAGGCGACGAGACCGGCGGGCACGCACCCAATAATCGTGGTGGGGCGAAAGATGGGACGAGCAAGCCGCATGTCCGTGAACAGTAGGCGCGGACGGCCCCCGGCTCCAGTCGTTCGCCTGGGTGACGTCAGGCATGACGCGGCGCTCTATGGGGTCGGTCCGGGCGGCACAGGCGGTCCGCTGGGGGGCCGGAGGCTCCGGGCTACCCGGCGACCATCCGGCCCCCACCGGACGAGGAGGCTCCGGGCCCGCTCGAGGGCGAGCACGGCGTGCCGGTCGTCCGCCCTCAGGCCGCGGGCTTCGACGCGAAGAACGTCACGCCGCACACGCGGAGATCCCGAGAGACTTTCCGGTCGGCTGACGTCCCCTCGAAGGCCGCATAGCGCTCGACGATGCGACCGTCCACGAGGCCTTCCTCGGCGGCGAGCAGGTACAGCTCGGGCTCGGGGAGCGCTCCGGCGATGCACGCCGCCCAGAGCTCCGGATCGCTCCGTGCGGCGAGCGTGAGCTCTCGCTGCACGACGACGTCGGCGAGATGGAGGCGCCCGCCCGGCTTGAGCACGCGCGCGATCTCGCGCATGACCGCCCGCTTGTCCGGGGCGAGGTTGAGGACGCCGTTCGAGATGACGACGTCGACGCTGCCGGTCTCGAGAGGCAGTGCCTCGTACACGCCTTCACGGATCTCGACGCGATCGTCGAGGCCCGCCGCGATCGCCGCCGCGAGGGCACGCGCGAGCATTCCACTCGTCATGTCGACGCCGATCGCCCGACCGCGCGGGCCGACGCGTCGCGCCGCCACGAGCAGGTCCATTCCTGCACCGCACGCGTGATCGAGCACGGTCTCGCCCTCGTGGATCGGCCCGGCGCGGTGAGGGTTGCCGACGCCGGCGAAGGCGTCCGTGGCGAGCGCCGGCAGCGACGCGAGCTCGAAGCGGTCGTAACCGAGCTGCCGCACGGCGTACTCGGCGCCGCGGTGGAAGTGGAACTCGCCGTGCGGATCCTGCGCGACGCGCTCGTAGGTCTCGCGCACGGCCGCACGGAGCCGTGCCACGTCGAAGCCCTGGGGACACGAGAATGCCATGATGATCTTCTCCTTTCGGGTGACGAGGCAAACGATGCGGTCGGCGCGTGGGAGGCCGCGTTGGAGCCACCGTGGAATCGCCGGCGTCGAATCGCGCGAGGGAGGCGTGCTAGCCTGCCGGGATCATGACCGACGCTCCGCTCGAGCTCCGACTGCTTGGGGAGCTCGAAGTGCTGCGCGCGGGGCGTGCCGTCGCCCTGCCGCACTCGAAGAAGACGCGCGCGCTGCTCGCGTATCTCGCCCTCACCGATCGTGAGCACCGGCGCGAGCGGCTCTGCGATCTGTTCTGGGACGTCGCGGACGACCGCCGCGGCGCGCTGCGATGGAGCCTGAGCAAGCTCCGGGCGATCGTCGACGACGCCGGCGCGTCGCGCATCATCGCCGATCGGGAGCGCGTCGCCTTCGCCCCGCTCGGCGCTCGCGTGGACGTGCTCGAGCTGCGGCGCACGTTCGCCGGCAAGCCGATCGACGAGATCCCGCTCGACGTCCTCGAGCGATCCGCCGAGGCGTTCCGCGGCGAGCTCCTCGAGGGGCTCGATCTCGCCGCTCCGCTTCGCGCCCTCTAGCGTGGTCGCGAGCGCCGGAGACAGCTCGGCGATCGCGCCCATGAACGCGGAAGAGAGGTCGCGACCCTTCCACTCGTCGAGGAACCGTCGTGGCGGCACCGCGACGAAGACGCACGACTCGCCGTCGTTGGTCGGGATGACGCCTCCCGCGACGCCGGGCCGATAGAGCCACGAGTAGCCCTCCGCGGCGATGCTCGACCAGTATCCGTAGACGATCGCGGTGGCGTACCTGCCCGTCTGGTACGTCTTCGCGCCCACGCGATCGGCGAGGCGCGAGCGAAGCCCGTCGGCGCCGATCACGAGATCCGCGCCGACCGGGACGAGCCGCCCCTCGCGATCGACGAGCTCGACGCCGGCGACGGCGCCGGAGCCCGAACGAAGCACGTCGACGACGTCGAGGCCGTGCCGCACGTCGGCGCCGGCCTCGCGCGCGGCGTCCACCAGCACGCGATCGAGCAGCGTACGCCGCGGCGCGAAGAGCGCGTCGAGGCCGCCCTTCGCGCGGATGGGGACGACCACCTCGCGGTCGCCGTAGTAGAACGACACCGTTCGGATGGGCGGAGTGCCGCCGGCGACGATCCTGTCGAGCAGGCCCCAGCGATGGAGCTGGAGCGCCCCGCCGCGCATCAGCGCGTGCGTCGACAAAGCGTCGGCGCCGTACGATCCGCGGTCCGCGGCGAGGACGCGGAGCCCTCGGCGCGCGAGCAGCATCGCAGTCGCGGCGCCGGCGCATCGCGCGCCGACGACCACGACGTCGTATCGAGATCGGAGAGGGCTCGTCGTTCGAAACATCGGGAAGCTCCTTCGTACGCTTCGCTCAGGCCGCCGCGCGCGAGCCCGAACGGAAATGGGATTGGATGTGGTCGGCGAGCTCGGCGGCGTCCTTGCCCACGCCGTCGATGAAGCTCGACGAACGGCGCCGCATGAACTGCAGCCCGAGGACGTAGAGACCTCGGACGCGCGTGACGCCGCCCGCGTGCGCGATCTCGCCGTCGGGATCGAGCACGGGCAGGTGGAGCCACGGGTAGCGACGCCGGTACCCGCAGGCCCAGATGACGGTGGAAACACGCTCTCGGCGGAGATCGAGGTCGACCGTGCGGGCGCCGAGCGCGATCGGCGCCGGGCGGTCCGGAGGGCCCACGAGCGGGCGCATCCCCCAGCAATCGACGAACGCGTCGATGCGGTCGAGCAGCCGCGCGAGCTTCGCGTCGGCGTCGCCCGTCGTCTTCGCGAGGTCGCCGGCGAACCGGATGCTCGTCCCGTTCGCCTTCGCGGCGGTCCCCACGATGCGAACGCCGCGCTGGGCGAGCCGCTGGAGGTCGAGCGGCAGCCCGGGGCGACCGGCGAGCTGTAGCGAGGGCTGGCGGCGCGCGGCCGCCGGATTGGGCATCGCCTCGATGCGCTCGTCGAGCGCGCCCATCGCGTCGAGCCACCACATGATGTCCCGGCCGCGGTAGCTGCGCGGCACTCGCGTGTGCTTCCCAGCGGCGAGGATGACCTGACGTCCGGAGGCCAGGACCTCCTCCGCGATCTGGACGCCGGACGCCGCCGCGCCGACGACGAGCACGGAGCCGTCCGGCAGATCGCCGGGCCGGCGGTAGGACGAGGCCGTGAGCTGCTTCACGTCCCGCGGCAGGCTCGTCGCCAGCTCGGGGACGTGCGGGACGTCGCAGTGACCAGTGGCGATCACCACGACGTCCGCGACCCAGTCGTCCTTCGTCGTGCGCACGATGAAGCCGCCGGGGCGCGCGAGCACGGAGCGCACCTCGCAGCCGGTCTCGACGGGAGCGTCGAAGGAGGCCGCGTAGCCCTCGAGCAGACGTGCGACCTCCATCATCGTCATGAAGCCGTCGGGGTCCTCCCCCGCGACCCGCAGCCCCGGGAGGCGGCTCATCCATCGAGGCGTCAGCGTGCGGAGCGAGTCCCAGCGCTCGCTGCGCCAGCGCTCGGCGATCCGACCGCGTTCGATGACGACGTGATCGATGCGGCGATCGGACAGGCAGCGGCTCATCGCCAGGCCTGCCTGTCCCCCGCCGATCACGAGCGTGTGCGTACGCCGCTCGGCCATGACCCGCCTCCGCTCGTGCGCCGCGCTCAGCGAGCGTCCACTTCGATGACGACGGACGTGCCGTTCGTGAGCACGTCGAACACGGCCGATCGACGGCGCGACTGCTCGACGATCTCCTCGAGCTTCGCGCGCGGCGCGTCGCCCGCGATTCGGAACGAGATGCGGAGCTGCTGGTAGCCGTTGCGCACCTCGTCGGAGAGGCCGAGGATGCCGCGCAGGTCGATGTCGCCCTCGACCGTGGACTCGACCTCCGTGAGCGTGACCCCGCGCGCGGCGGCGATGTTCGCGATGCCGGCCGTGAGGCACGTCGCAAGGGCGTGGAGGAGGAACTCCACAGGCGTCGGGCCCTGGTCGGCTCCGCAGAGGACCGCGGGGTGATCGCCGTCGTAGCGGAACGTGGCCTTGCGCTCGTGCTCCCCGCCTGCGCCGGAGAAGGACTCGATCCGCGTCTGGCTGTGCGTCCCTGCGATCCAGTGGTTCTTCGCCCGGAACTGGAACTTCGCGAGCTCCGGCTGCTCCCTTACCGCGTTGATCGTGGTGAGGAGCGCGGGCGTGTCCACGCCGTTGCGCGGCGGGGGGAGCATCTTCTTCGGCTTGTCCTGAATCTCGGTCGACATGGTCATCGTTTCGTCTCCTGTTCGTCGGCGCCTGCGCGCCACGGAGAAGACGGTGACCGCCGGCCGTTTGAAGAGGCGTGGAAGCCGCCATGGAATCGGCCCGAGGAACGTTCGACGATTGCGTGGCTGCAGCGACCGGCCGCGGGCCGCGTCTGGTCCAGGACTACACGGTCCGGCAGGACGAGCTGTTCTTCGTCGTCCAGAAGGGCCCGCGCTACGACCTGGGCGCGTGCAAGCGTGCACGGACGGTCAGCTCTCGGAGTGCGCCGTCTACGACGTGGAGCTCCGATGAAGAGCCGCCTGTCCGTCCTCGCGCTCGCCGCTTTGCTCCTCGTCACCGCGCCGGGATGCGTGATGGCGCGCCAGATCCACGCGGTCGACGCGCACCCGACGTACAACGACTTCGAGGTCCAGACCATCTCGCTGCGCGCGGCGCTGTTCTTCTTCTGGCAGACCGACGAGGTCTGGACCTGCCACCGCGCCGGTGACACGTTCGTCTGCGAAGAGATCGACTACGAAAGCTCGAAGCAAGGCCACCGCTGGGACGGCCCAGCGGCGCCTCCACCCGCGCAGACGTCGGTCACGCCGCCGAGCCCGACCCCGACGCCCGCGCCCGCGCCGCCGCCGGTGCTGCCACCGCAGCCGGCTCCCACGTCCACGCCGGCGCCTCCCGGAGGTGGAGCTTGAGAGGTGGGTGCATGAACCGCGCGATCTCGATCTTCGTCTTGCTCGTCGTCGCCCTCGGGGTCTCGGGCTGCAGTGCCCCGAAGCTGCTCCACTTCGGCTACACGTCGACGAACAAGGTCTGGTACCACTCGCAACTCTCGGGCGACGACCACCGCTTGATCGTGTGCGACGTCCAGCCGAACGGCAGCGAGACCAACTGCCGCGAGTCCGAGCAGGTCGACAATCGCGACTCGCGCATCAAGAAGTGCGACATCGCACCGGACAACAGCGCGCGCTGCTCGGTCCAGCTCGACCTCGAAGAGTGAGCGCGCGCCACGGTCGCGCGCGCAATCACTCGGGGCGCCGGCTCTTCGCCTTGCGGCCCGCGGGTCGCTTGGCTGCCGCGCGGCGGCCGCCGAGCTTCGCGAGGAGCTCGGTCGCCGAGACCGTGTGCGGGTGCTTCTTCCCGAAGGTGTGATCGAACACTCGGAGCGCGTGCTCGCAATGCGGCCGCGCCTCGTCGGGCCGACCGAGCTGCAAGAGGAGGTCCGCGAGGTTGTAGTGTGCGAGCGCCGTGTCGTGGTGATCCTCTCCGACCGCACCGGTGAACAGCTCGATCGCGCGCCGATACCCCGCCTCGGCCTCGTCGATTCGTCCGACGGACGCATCGAGCGCCGCGAGGTTGTGCGTGTTCATCGCGATCTCGTAATGCCGTTCGCCGTAGACGCGGAGGAAGATCTCGTGCGCTCGCATGTAGAGAGCGCGCGCTTTCTCCTCCTCGCCGAGCTCGGCGAGGATCGCGGCGTACGCGGCTGCGTCGGCGGCGACCAGCGGCGACGACGGACCGAGCGCCGCCTCGCGGATCTCGAGCGAGCGCGCGGCGTAGGCGGCAGCCTCGCGGAACCGCCCGCGGTGATGCTCGAGGCCGCCGAGGTTGTGATAGATCGACGCGAGGTCGGGGTGTGAGGGGCCGAGCTCCCGTTCGAGGATCGCGAGGGCCCGACGATAGGCGTCGAGCCCTTCCTCGTACCTGCTCGTGTACTTGCAGAGGATCCCGAGGTTGTTCAGCGCCAGCGCGAGCTCGACGCTGTCCTTCCCGAAGCGCGCCTCCGCGTCACACACGGCGCGGAGCAGAAGAGGGCGCGCCGCACGGAAGTCGCCCGCCTCGCGCAGCGCCACCCCGAGCTGCTGAACGGCCATGAGCCGGAGCTGGACGATCTCCGGCGCCTCGTCCCGGATCGGCTCCAAGATGTCCCATGCTCGGCGCGCCGCCTCGACGGCCCCGGCGCGATCGCCGACATCGCCGAGGATGCGTGACAGCGTGATCGAGAGGTTCGCGACGTCGGGAGAGCTCTCGCCGTCGATACGCTCGAAGACGGCCAGCGCTCGTCGGCACAGCTCCTCGGCGCGCCGGTGGTCCCCTGCTTTCGATGCTTCGTCGGCGGCGTCGTGGAGACGGTTCGCCTCGGCGATCTCCCGCTCCTCGTCGTTCACGTCCGCTGTCGACGAAGCCATGCTCATCGTTCGTCTTCCCTCACACGCGCGTCACTTCCTGATTGTGAATCATTCGGATCCCGCCGGCCGTATTTGCGCTCCGCACGCGGACGCCCTTCGACGGATTGTGCTGCAGCACCGGACCGCTCGCCTTCACCCCGCTGCGAACGCGAACCCCCTTCGACGGATTGTGCTGCAGCACCGGACCGCTCGCCTTCACCCCGCTGCGAACGCGAACCCCCTTCGACGGATTGTGCTGCAGCACCGGACCGCTCGCCTTCACCCCGCTACGCACGCGGACGCCCTTCGCCGCGTTGTGGTTCAGGAGCAGCCCGCTCGCTCCATAGCCAGCACCAGCCTTCACTCCACTCCGAACGCGGACTCCCTTCGTCGCGTTGTGGTTCAGAAGCAGCCCGCCAGCTCCGAAGCCTGGACCAGCCTTCACCCCGCTACGCACCCGAACCCCCTTCGACGGGTTGTGCTGCAGAACCGGGCCGCTCGCCTTCACTCCGCTACGAACGCGAACTCCCTTCGTCGCGTTGTGGTTCAGAAGCAGCCCGCCAGCTCCGAAGCCTGGAC